>VOFI01001932.1_pt1 | contig 31111 bp, 43 predicted proteins | sample 5384131 | NCBI WGS metagenome assembly VOFI01 (sample SAMN12384728, study PRJNA508395) | human gut metagenome | isolation source: healthy gut H | host: Homo sapiens
GCAAAATGCAGCCGGCTGACGAATCGAACCGCCGGTATCAGAGCCAAGGGCAGCCGCAGCCAGAGATGCAGATACGCTCGCCGCAGAACCGCCGGAAGAACCGCCCGGTACACACTCTGTGTTAAACGGATTGCGTGTCTTTGCAAATGCAGAGGTCTGTGTAGAACCGCCCATTGCAAATTCATCCATGCTTGCCTTGCCGAGCATAACCACATTCTGTGCCATCAGCTTTTCCATAACCGTTGCATTATACGGCGGGATAAAGTTTTCCAGCATCTTCGAGGCACAGGTGGTTTTAATGCCGTCTGTACAAATGTTGTCTTTGATTGCCATAGGGATGCCGCAAAGTACACCTGCATTTCCGGCATCAATCTTTTTCTGCGCAGCATCTGCATCTGCCATGGCACGTTCTGCTGTTACAGTAATATAACTCTGAATCGTTTTATCATAAGCTGCTATCCGATCCAGATAAGCCTTTGTCAGTTCCGGCGCAGAAACTTCTTTTCTGTCCAGCATCTGACGCAGTTTTCCGATAGTTTGTTGCGTAAGATCCATATGTTTTACTCATTCGCCCGCAGACGAATGCCTCCTTTTTATAGTAATTATTCTACAACCTTCGGAACGACAAAGCAATTCTCGTCATTCACAGCATTTTGCAGAATCTTTTCTGTCGGGAAGCTATCCGCCTTGATGTCCTCTCGCAAATCGTTTAGATAAACATTTTTATTGTCGGCATACGCATCATACTGAATATCAATTTCCTTTACAGTGTCCATGATTTCAATGATGCTTGTCATTTCAGATGCCATCTGCTTCATTTCATCTTCTGTAAAATGAAGTTTTCCCAGTTCTGCCAAATAGGCAATCATCTGTAAATCCAATCTTGACCCTCATTTCTATTGCTGAAATTACAGGAACGCTGTGAAATACAACTTCACAGAACCTGCGTAAATTTACACATTTTTTATTATAGCACAATTTCTTTTGCTTTGCAAGGCTTTTCTGCCCGGAAAGCGTAAAAAACCGAATTTGAAAATTTTTTCCGGATATGCTTGATTTTTTTCGGTTTTTCGGTATAATAGAATGTGATATTTGTCTGAGGAGCATTTTCTTGTGAAAACAAGGCTGCTTTTTTGCGTAGGGAGGATTCATATGCTGACTTTTTCAAAGATGCACGGCATTGGCAACGACTACATTTACATCAACTGTTTTCAGGAAACCGTTACCGATCCCGAAAAGCTATCCATTTTTTTGAGTGATGTCCGATTCGGCATCGGTTCGGATGGTCTGGTACTTATTCTGCCTTCTGAGGTTGCGGACTTTCGGATGCGCATTTTCAACGCAGACGGTTCTGAGGCAATGATGTGCGGCAATGCCACCAGATGTATCGGCAAGTATGTCTATGATATGGGCATGACTGATAAAACCGAGATATCGCTGGAGACCAATTCCGGCATCAAATACCTGACACTGTATCCGGTGCTGACAACAAGATCGAAAGCGTAAAAGTGGACATGGGAAAAGCAATTCTTGTCCCGAAAGATATCGGTAAATTCCGATCTGGATCGATTCATTGCACAGCCGGTCACTGTTGACGGAAAAGAATATGCTATGACGTGCGTTTCGATGGGGGAACCCGCATGCAATTGTTTTTCCTGCCGGATGTGGATTCTCTCGACCTGGAAAAAATCGGACCGTCTTTTGAACATCATCCACTTTTCCCGGATCGTGTCAACACAGAATTTGTACGTGTAATCGACGATCACACGCTGCAGATGCGTGTATGGGAACAGGGCAGCGGTGAGACATTTGCCTGCGGAACCGGCACCTGCGCTACTGTTGTTGCAGCAGTTCTCAACGGTTATTGCAAGATGGAAGAAGAAATCCTGGTACATCTGCGTGGCGGCGATCTGCGCATCATCTATCATGAAGACGAAACAGTCACCATGATCGGTCCTGCTACCTATGTATTTGAGGGGAAAATGGAGTACCCCAAGCTTTAATTTTGTATCTGTTATTTATTTTTACCATATGAAAAGGAGTATGTCAAATGCCAACGATCAATGAAAATTTTCTGAAGCTGGAAAAGAACTATCTGTTCATCAACATTGCCAAGAAAGTCAATGCTTTCATGGCAGAGAATCGGATGCACCGCTGATCCGTATGGGTATCGGTGACGTTACGCTGCCAATTGCACCGGTCTGCGTTGAGGCAATGAAAAAAGGCGCTGACGAAATGGGAGTTAAAGAGACATTCCGTGGTTATGAGGACAGCGGTTCCGGTTATGATTTCCTGAAAAAGGCAATTGCAGGATACTATGAAAAGTTCGGCGTTTCTCTGGAACTGGATGAGATCCGTGTCAATGACGGCGCTAAAAGCGACTGCGGCAACATTGTAGATATCTTCGGTGATGATAACATCGTTCTGATTACAGATCCGGCATATCCGGTTTATGTAGATTCAAACAAGATGAACGGCAGAACGATTTATGCAGATTCTGACGAGTCCAACGGTTTTGCGGCAATGCCGAATCCGGAGGTTCACGCTGATCTGATCTACCTCTGCTCGCCGAACAACCCGACCGGTTCTGCATATACCAGAGACCAGCTGAAAGAATGGATCGCTTACGCAAACGCAAACAAAGCAATCATTATCTTCGATGCTGCATATGAGGCATTCATTACTGATCCGGATGTTCCGCACAGCATTTATGAAGTAGAAGGCGCAAAGGAATGCGCTATTGAAATGTGCTCGCTGTCCAAAACTGCCGGTTTTACTGGTATGCGCTGCGGTTACACAATCATTCCGACTGCTCTGCACGTAATTGCATCTGACGGAACAGATGTCAGCATCGCACAGATCTGGGGCAGAAGACAGGGAAGCAAGTTCAACGGCGTTTCTTATCCGGTACAGTGCGCTGCTGCTGCTGTTTTCACAGAAGAAGGACAGAAACAGATTCGAAAGAACATTGCGTATTACCAGGAAAATGCTGCAATCATTGCAAAGACAATGGAAGAACTGGGAATCGAATACACCGGCGGCAAAAACTCCCCCGTATATCTGGCTGAAATGCCCGAACGGCATGAAGAGCTGGGAATTCTTTGACTATCTGCTCCACGAAGCCGCTGTTGTCGGCACACCGGGCGAAGGCTTTGACAAAAACGGAGAAGGCTGGTTCCGGCTGACTGCATTCGGAGACAGAGACAAGACAAAGGAAGCAATGGACCGCATGAAAAGCTGCTTGCAAAGTAAACAGCTTAAAATACACAAATAAATCAATTGGAGGATCATTTTATTATGCGTGCTGTAATCACAGTAATCGGTAAGGACAACGTAGGCATTCTGCACAAGGTAAGCGGCGTATGCGCAAAGTATGAAGCAAATGTTCTGGAAGTAACACAGAGTGTACTTCAGGATATGTTTGCTATGATTATGATGGTAGATATCACCGGAATGACAACTGACTTCACCCAGCTGAGCGACGAACTCAATGGACTGGGCGAGACACTGGGCTTGTCCATCCACACAATGCACGAAGATATTTTCAACGCAATGCATCGTATCTAATAATCGTATCTAATAACTGAAACGCAGGAGAAGAATTATGAATAGTACTATGTTTAACGCAGGAGATATCCTGGAAACAATTCGAATGATCCAGGATGAATGTCTGGACATTCGTACCACAACCATGGGTATTTCGCTGCTGGACTGTATTGACCCTGACATCAACAAAGCGTGTGACAAGGTCTATGATAAAATCACCCGAAAGGCAGAAAAACTGGTAGAGACCGGCGAAAAAATTGAAAAAAGAATACGGCATTCCGATTATCAACAAACGAATTGCCGTTACACCGATTGCAATGCTGGCTGCTGCCTGCCCGAAAGACAGTCCGGTCAAATTCGCAAAAGCGCTGCAAAGAGCAGCTGAAACCTGCGGTGTCAACTTTGTCGGCGGTTACTCTGCATTGGTACACAAAGGGATTCAGCGCCGGTGATCTGGAACTGATCCGCTCCATCCCGGAGGCTCTGGATGTCACCACCAGGCTTTGCTCTTCTGTCAATGTTGGTTCTACCAGAAGCGGCATCAATATGGACGCTGTCCGCATCATGGGTGACATTGTACTGGAATCCGCAAAGCTGACAGCAGACCGTCAGTGTGTTGGTCCGTCTAAACTGGTTATTTTCTGCAATGCACCGGAAGACAATCCGTTTATGGCTGGTGCATTCCACGGTGTCGGCGAACCAGACTGCGTTATCAACGTAGGCGTTTCCGGCCCTGGTGTTGTACGTTCTACCGTATCCAAGTATCCGGATGCGTCTATCGATCAGATTGCAGACATCATCAAGAAAAACCGCATTCAAGATCACTCGAATGGGTCAGCTGGTTGGCGCAAAAGCATCTCAGATGCTGGGCGTTCCTTTGGTATCGTAGACCTTTCTCTGGCACCGACACCGGCTGTCGGCGACAGTGTTGCACATATCCTGGAGGCAATGGGTCTGGAAACCTGCGGCACACACGGCACAACAGCTGCTCTGGCTCTGCTGAATGATGCTGTCAAGAAAGGCGGCGTCATGGCATCCTCCAATGTCGGCGGACTCTCCGGAGCATTTATTCCGGTTTCAGAAGATGCTGGCATGATCGACGCAGCAGTCGACGGTACACTGACTCTGACGAAACTGGAGGCAATGACTTCTGTATGCTCCGTTGGTCTGGATATGATTGCTGTTCCAGGCGATATTGAGGCATCTACCATTTCTGCTATCATTGCAGATGAGATGGCAATCGGTATGGTCAATAATAAGACAACCGCAGTTCGTCTGATTCCTGCAATCGGTCTCAAGGAAGGCGATATGCTGGAATTTGGCGGGCTGTTCGGCAGCGCTCCGGTTATGCCCGTAAAGCGCAAATCGGCTGAAAAGTTTATTGCTCGTGGCGGCAGAATTCCTGCGCCGATGCACAGCATCAAAAACTAAAGCGAATATGCAGACACACACAACAGATCTTATGATAATCGGCGGCGGAGCCTCAGGCCTCGCCGCCGCTGTTGCAGCAAAGCAACTTTACCCGGAGATTTCCGTCACAATTCTGGAACGAAACGCACGAGTCGGAAAAAAGATTCTTGCAACCGGAAATGGTCGCTGCAATCTTGGAAACACCAATCAAGATTTAGAACACTATCACGGTTCATTTGCAGAACAATGTAAAAAAGATATTCTCTGACACGCAATCAGCAGAAATATTTTTTTTCAGAATATGGGATTGCTTTCCCGGCATGAAACCGATGGCAGGCTCTATCCATTGTCCAATCAAGCTACCAGTGTATTGGATGCCATTCGCTTTACCGCACAGCAGCTCGGTGTTTCCATTGCCTGTGACTGCGATGTTACCGCACTGCAAAAATCGGAAAATGTTTTAGAAGTAAAAAACGACACAAGGTGTGTATCCTGCATCTGCGGTTATTTTGGCGGTCGGTGGATTCGCTGCACCGAAAACAGGCTCTGACGGGTCGGCTTTCTCCTGGCTGGAACAACTCGGACACACGACTGTGCCAACCAAACCGGCTCTTGTTCCATTTTATACAGAACCAAAACTTGTTCATCCGCTAAAAGGAATCCGAATTCCTGCGGAAGTCAGTGCAGTTTCTGAAAGCGGAACAGTTCTGGCAAAAGACACAGGAGAAGTGCAGTTTACAGAACGCACGATCTCCGGAATTTGCGTCATGAATTTGTCTGCCCGATGCTGCAAGGAAGAACCAACAATGCTTTCCTTACGACTTCTTCCCAATATTGCATCTCAAAAAAATCGAGTCAATTTTATGGGAACTTTACGGCATTCGTGCAAACTGGAAACAGGAAGACTGGTTATCCGGACTTTTTCCGAAAAAGGTTGGCACACAGTTACTTCGAACCGCAGGAGTTACTGCATCTTTGGAAAGTCCTGTTTACCAGATTACGCAATCACAGCTAGAACAAGTTGCAGAAAACATTCTGTCTTGGAAGTTTCCTGTGCTTTCTCGTGGCGGATGGTCCGAGTCGCAGGTTACCGCAGGCGGCATTTCTGCGAACGAAACAGATGATACACTACAGTCAAAAATGATGGAAGGGTTTTTTTTGCCGGTGAGATTTTAGATCTTCATGGAGACTGCGGCGGCTACAACTTGAATTGGGCATGGCAGTCGGGGCAGTTTGCCGGAAAAATGCCGCTGAATATGTTATACAGAAACGAGGTGAAAACCATTGATTAAGCTAACCAATTTATCTATGCCGCTGAATTTTGCGCAAGAGCAGTTGAGACAAAAGATTGCGGAGCGTCTAAAGGTATCAAAAAGGATATTCAGTCTATCACATACCTAAAAAAAGTCAATTGATGCCAGAAAAAAGCCTAAAATCACAGCGATTCTAACCGTTGCACTGCAAGTTGCAAACGAAGACAAGCTGCAAAAGCAGATCGCAAAGGACAAAGATCTTCAAACTTATACGCCTTATCACTACACCATTCCAAAGTGCAATTCATCCACAGCAGAAAGGCCTGTTGTTGTCGGATTTGGTCCGGCAGGAATGTTTGCTGCACTGATTTTGGCAAGGGCAGGATTACGTCCGATCGTCCTGGAAAGGGGTTCTTGCGTGGAACAGCGTCAAAAAGACGTTGCCCTGTTTCGTCAAACCGGAAAACTCTCTACAGAGAGCAATATTCAATTCGGAGAAGGCGGCGCAGGCACATTTTCAGATGGGAAACTAACGACCGGCATCAAGGATTTTCGAATTCGTTATGTCCTGCAAAATTTTGTTGCATTTGGCGCTCCGGAAGAAATTTTATATCTGGCAAAACCACACATTGGGACAGATAAACTGGTGCATATTGTCCGTGAAATCCGAAAGGAAATCATAAAATACGGCGGCGAGATTCATTTTCAAGCCCGAATGCAAAAATTTGCCCAGAAAGATCATAAGCTCACTGCCATTTATTATGAAAAGGATGGAGAACTTTTTGAAATTTCTACATCCCACTGCATTCTCGCAGTAGGTCACAGTGCCAGAGATGTCTTTGAGATGCTGTACAACACAAGCATTTCACTGATACAGAAAAAAATTTTGCTGTCGGAATGCGTATTGAACATCCGCAAAACTGGCTGAATTACGCCATGTACGGCAGGGAAGTGCTTTCTGACGAACTCCCCCAGGCAGATTATAAGCTCGCAGTTCACCTTTCCAATAAACATAGTTTGTACACATTTTGTATGTGTCCAGGTGGTGAGGTGGTAGCCGCAGCCTCTGAGCAAAATCGACTGGTGGTAAACGGCATGAGTAACTATGCTAGAGACGGCAAAAATGCAAACAGCGCCTTGCTTGTTGGGATTTCATCCGCAGAACTGCAAGATTCACATCCATTGGCAGGTATGTATTTTCAGAGAAAGCTGGAAGAATCTGCATTTCAAGCCGGCGGCGGCAATTACTATGCACCAACTTGCTGCGTCGGTGACTTTTTGCAAAAACATTCCGCCACAGGATGTGGAAACGTCACGCCAACGTATCAACCTGGTGTAACATGGATCTCACCAGATGAATATTTACCAAAATTTATCACTGAAACACTGCGGCTCGGAATCCCAGCCATGGACTCGAAAATTCATGGCTTTGCAATGTCAGATGCAGTTTTAACCGGCATCGAAAGTCGTAGTTCATCGCCGGTGCGTATTGTCAGAAACGAAACCTGTGAGTCAGTATCGCTGACCGGACTATATCCTTGCGGAGAAGGTGCAGGATATGCCGGCGGTATCACGTCAGCTGCGGTGGATGGAATTCGATGCGCAGAGCAAGTGATACAATCTATGCAATCTTAACGATAGGAGACCTCATTATCCAATTGCACCAAATACAAATTTGGCGCAATTGGAAGTGCTAAAAATACGGGAGGTGACCATTTTTCTTGAAATTGACCGCACACAATGCCCAGACTTTTTCCTGGACTATATTTTTATATATTACCGTTACCAAAGCACTTTCCAACCGAACGGTGCAGGAATACTATTTGGATATTCGCTTGTTCCTCAAATATCTGAGGATGATGCGAGATCCGCAGTTTCAAAGCATTGATGATCTGCATGAAATCCCCATAAAAGATATGCAGGTTTCCGAGTTGGAATCTGTTACGCTGCAAACACTGTACGATTATTTGTATTATGTCACAGAAGAACGAGAAAATCATGATCGAGCTCGTGGCAGAAAGGTTTCTGCGTTAAGAAGTTTCTTTCGGTATCTCTGTTATCACCAGAAAGTAATTTCGCAGGATCCAACAGAACAGCTTGAATTGCCATCACCAAAAAAGGCGCTGCCAAAGTATCTCACGCTTGAGCAAAGCGAACATTTGCTGCAATCTATGGATTCTGCATTTCCAGAGCGAGATCTTTGCATTCTGACACTGTTTCTAAACTGCGGAATCCGTCTTAGTGAATTAGTCGGCTTGAATACAACAGATATCAATTATAAAGAGGCAAAAAATGCGTGTTCTTGGCAACGGCAACAAGGAACGCATGGTCTATCTGAATGAGGCTTGCATGAATGCTCTTCAGGCATATCTAAATGTACGAGAGCTTCCGGAAGGTTCTTCTGAAAAAGCTGTTTTTTCTCAGTAAACGTCACACACGAATCAGCAAACGCCGAGTTCAGCAAATTGTAGAAACTTCGCTTGCACAAGCTGATTTGAGTGGTCAAGGCTTTTTCCACACACAAACTGCGACACACGGCTGCAACACTGATGTATCAATACGGCAATGTGGATGCGCTTACCTTAAAAGAAGTTTTAGGTCACGCAAGCACATCCACCACAGAGATTTATACGCACTTGTCTAATCAAATTCTAAAAACACGCTACAGACAGTTCTCCGTTGGCACACTTTGAAAAAAAGAAACATCATCCAATTCCAAGAAGTCAAATAGCGATTCTGATAACAGTGACAATCATAATGAAAACAACAATGATAATATATAACGCAGTTATATATTTAGAGTAAAAAAGGTCAGCAGTTGTAACAAACGCTGACCTTTTTTGCTGTTATTATTCCCAAGTATACTTTGTCAAATTTCCCTCTATGGACAACTCCGGATATTCCCACTGCCGAAGTACTTCATATGCAGCAATCGCAACGGAATTAGACAAGTTCAAACTACGCAGCGTATTGCGCATGGGAATCGAACGCAAGTATCTGGATGCTGAACCAAGAGGGATTCGTTTAATCCCTGATCTTCCCTTCCGAAAACCAAATAAACCGGCTTATCGGTGGGATATTTCACGTCACTGTGAATATGCCGTCCTTTGGTTGTAAAAAGTAAAACTCCCCTGCTGTATTCTTCTCACAAAAATCATTCCAGTCAGAATAGTATGTTAAATCTAACTTATCCCAGTAATCCAGGCCAGCTCGTTTCAAATGCTTGTCTGTTACAGTAAATCCCAGCGGCTCGACAAAGGTGCAGTCTTGCGCCTGTTACTGCACAGGTACGTGAAATATTCCCCGTATTTTGCGGAATTTGTGGTTCTACCAAAACGATATTCAATTGCGAAAGTTTCATAAAAGCCTCTTTTTTCCATATGTGGAATAGATATACACGGATAAAACAAACCTTGTCTTCCCATACTATATTTGCCGATGGCAATATTAGAATGTGAGAAAGGAGTCTATACCATGACCGTGAAATCAATTGTACGTGGAGTCACTGTTGGCGCTACAGTTGGAACTGTATGCTATATGATGTCGAAGGCAACTTCCAAGCAGAAACACGACATTCGCAAAAATGCCGGAAAAGCTGTAAAAGCTGCTGGATGCATTCTGGATGATATCACTTCTTTGATGTGGTGAACAATACAACGAAATCACGCAGTTTCAGAAAGAGACTGCGTGATTTTTCTTTATAAAGGATGAAGAAATAAGATGGTTTCCTGGCAAATTACTTCAGCTGATTGCCGTCAGAAAAAGCATTTCCGACTTTTTTCGCCAAGCTTATGATAAGCATGAGAAACACTATCAAATGCAATCGGTTCCAACTTTTCAACAGCAATTTTGCCGTCTTCACCCAAAACACTTTCATCCGCACTTACGTTAACGATTTCACCAACTACAATGCCATCTTCATTGAACTTCACCAATTTGCACTCCAGTGTCATCGGATATTCCTGGAACAGCGGTGCATCTACCAAAGTACTTTTTTCTGCGTGAAGTCCGGATTTTTTTCCATCTTGTCCGGTGTGTTGTTTGCCGAAACAATTCCAACATAGTCAGACGGAACAACTGTCTTTGCAGTTGCAAAACTTACTGTAAAAGCGCCTTTTTCCTTAATGTTTTTGGTCGTTCTATGGCTTGCGCTCAGACAAAGCATGATCTGATTTGTCTCATAAATACCGCCCCATGCAGCATTCATAGCGTCCGGCTTTCCATTTTCATCGTAGGTGCCGACAATGAGTACCGGCATCGGATACATCCAGGTTTGTGCGCCAAAATTCTTTCTCATTTGAATGACTCCCTTTTCTGATAAATTCCGTGAGAAACTTCTCACATTTTTATTATATCACAAATCACAGAAAAAGTCCAGACCTCCTGGAGAATTTTGCACAAAACAACACCAAGCATGGAATATCATACTGCCCTATTTGGTACTTTTTATTCGTTCAACCAATTTATTTTGTTTCGCCAAAGCCGCCGTCCGAAAAATAATCAATCTGCATTGCGTGCCGCACACCTTCCAGTGTCTTTTTCAGCAGTTGCTCTTGCAACAGCACTTCCCTGTTTCAAGATCTCATATACTTCCGGCATACGCTGTTCCCACTGCTTGCGGCGTTCACGAATCGGGCGCAGTTCTTCCTGCATTACATTGTTCAGGAACTTCTTTACCTTAACATCGCCAAGACCGCCACGCTGGTAATGTGCTTTCACTTCGTCCAGGCAGCTGTATTCCGGCCAGAATTCTGCAAAATACTCTGGCTTGCAGAAAGCGTCCAGATAAATAAAGACTGGATTTCCTTCCACTTTACCCGGATCTTCTACACGAAGATGATTCGGATCGGTAAACATGGACATGATCTTCTTCTTGATGTCCTCCGGTTCATCGGAAAGATAGATGCAGTTCCCCAGTGATTTGCTCATTTTTTGCCTTGCCGTCAATACCAGGCAGGCGCAGGCAAGCCTGATTGCTGGGCAGAATAATCTCCGGTTCAGTCAATGTTTCGCCGTAAACCGAGTTGAACTTATGAACAATTTCCTTACACTGCTCCAGCATGGGAAGCTGATCCTCACCTACCGGAACTGCAGTTGCATGAAATGCAGTGATGTCAGCAGCCTGACTGATCGGATAACAGAAAAATCCTACCGGAATGCTTGCCTCAAAGTTACGCATCTGAATTTCAGCTTTAACGGTAGGGTTACGCTGCACACGTGCAACCGTAACAAGGTTCATATAATAAAAAGTCAGTTCTGTCAGTTCGGCACCATGGACTGAATGAAAATGGTAGACTTTTCCGGATCAAGCCCACACGCCAAATAATCCAGGGCAACCTGTGTAATATTCTGGCGCACTTTTTTCCGGGTGTTCTGCGTTATCTGTTAATGCCTGCGCATCCGCAATCATAATGTAGATCTCATCAAATTTACCGGAATTTTGCAGTTTTACTCTTTCTTTCAGTGATCCGACATAGTGTCCTACGTGCAGCCGTCCTGTCGGGCGGTCACCTGTCAAAATAATCTGTTTCATGATTTAGCTCCTTATTTGTATGTTGTGATCTTTATTATTATACCACATTGCAGAGACAGTGTCAATTGTTTTGAAAGTAAATCTCGGCGTGTTTTCGAAGTAAAGCTCTTTTTTTCATAAAAGAAAAAAGATACAAACCAATATGCTTGTACCTTCTTTTTCTTTCTGGTGCCGCTAACCGAACTTGAACTGGTACAATATCGCTATCGGGAGATTTTTAGCTTGATTTCCAAACTGAGCCAGCTGAGGGAAAAATGATACAAAAATAATAAAAAGTGAGCCACAAAATAATAAAAATCCTGTATCATAAGAGAAAGAACTTGTATACAGGAGGAATAAGGAGTGGCAATAGCAATGGAGATCTATGAAAAGATCAGATATTATCGAGAGCATACAGACTTCAGCCAGCGTAATGTAGCAAAGATACTGGGGATCTCACGAAACACAGTAAAGAAATACTGGGAAGGACGAACAGTTCCATGGGAACGCAAACCTGGCAGCGGCAGAAAAAATGACATCATCACCGATGATGTCAAAGCATTTATCATGAAGTGCCTGAATTCTGACCAGAAAGCACCGCGGAAGCAGCAGCATACAGCACATAAGATATACACACGCCTGGTTGCCGAATGTGGTTTTGATGGCTGTGAAGCTTCTGTAAGACGGACGGTGGAAGAACTCAAAGGCAAGGTGAGCAATGTGTTTGTACCATTGTCCTATGACCCAGCCGAAGCCGTTCAGGTGGATTGGGGTGAAGCAACTGTAATACTTGGCGGGATCAGGCAGAAAATCCAAATATGGTGTATGCGTGAATGCCACAGCGGGGATATCTTTGTTTCCGCTTTTTACCGGCAGAATGAAGAAAGAACACCGCAGAAGATCATTTTGATAATGCTCGTGTTGCTGTAAAAGAAGGCTTTGGATGTCATGCAAAAGCAACAGACAAATATCTTTCCCTGTCGGCACACTATTCCTTCAAACCAGTATTCTGCAATCCGGCACAGGGGCATGAAAAAGGGCTTGTAGAAGGTCTGGTAGGACTTGTCAGAAGAAATTTTCTTCGTGCCTGTCCCTAACATATCGACCATAGATGAGCTGAATGAAAAGCTTCTGGAATATTGCGCTGTGTACAGAAATCATAAGATGCCCGGAAAAGATCTGACGGTAGGTGAAATGGCTGAAAACTGTAAGGAGCATTGGATCCCTTTACCGCCGTACCGCTATGATACATCAAATACACTTCAGATCAAAGCGGATGATTTCTCACTTGTGAGATTTGATCACAACAAATACGCAGTGCCGTATCAGTACAGCTCCAAAATGATAACTGTTAAAGGCAGCGGTAATCAGGTCATAATGCTGTTCCGCGGTAAGATCATTGCAAAATATGATCGTGATTACCGTCATAACCAGACCCATTATCGTTTAGAGCATTACATCGGATTGATCGAAAAACGCCCAAGAAGTGTTTACAATGCTGCACCGATCAAGAAAACTGTTCCGACCGAACTTTATCAGTTTTTGATGAAACTGAGCAGTCCCAAAGAAATTGTCAAGGTGCTGAGACTGTACCTTGATACCGGAAATGTGGTATTGAAACACTTGCCTTATGCAGATTCCTACAACACGCTGTATGCAGGAGTGATCAGAAGTCCGGTAAGAAAAATACAGATAGAATCCTCCATCGGGATCGTACCGCCGGATCTCAAACGATATGATTCGCTTCTGAAAGGCGGTGATGCGGTATGAACAGCGTACAGAAAGAAATGATCAGGCTCTATGCAAAACAACTCAGACTGCCGACTTTCAATAACTATGAAAAAGTCATACGACAGCTTTCTGCTGACGATGGTTATGCACAATTTCTGATAGAGCTGATGAAACAGGAGCTTGCAGAACGTTCAGCAGCGGGTCAGAAACGCAGGATAAAAGCTGCAAAATTCCCAACACTGAAAACGCTGGATGCGTTTGATATGGCAAGACTTGAAAACGTCAGTAAAAAGCACCATACAGCAGCTCGCTTCCTGTGATTTCATAAAGCAGCGTCAAAACATTGTCATGATCGGAAATCCCGGGAGCGGAAAGACGCATCTTTCAATCGCACTTGGCATGAACGCCTGTGAAGCGGGGTATCGGGTAAAATTCTATACAGCTGTCAATCTTGCTGCTGAGCTTGCAGAAGCAGTTCAGATGAACAGGCTTTCCAAACTTGAAAAGAGTCTCAGTAAGATAGATCTTCTGATCATCGATGAACTCAGTTACCTGACTTTTAACAGGTATCAGTCAGAGATGCTTTTTCAGATCATATCAGAACGTTCAGAAAGAGCCAGTGTTATCATAAGTACAAATCTTGAATTTTCACAATGGACACAGCTTTTTGAAAATGAAATGCTGCTTGCTGCACTCATAGACAGAGTCACCTTCCGATCCTTTGTTCTGAACATGAACTGCAGCTCGTCTTACCGCATCGACTCGACCTTGAATCACGATTAGTGGCTCAAAATTTTTTTATCACAACTGGCTCACTTTTTTATTAGCGAGGTGGCTCAGTTTTTTATTGACAAAGGCACAGATGTGTATTTGCAATTGAAAAATATTATTTTGAAAGTTCCCAAAGCTTTGTATAAAAATACGAAAAAAATACCTGTGATAAACACCGTGCAGTTTCTCATAATACTATTGCGGCAACGAAATCACATTTTCGATGAGATGATTCAAGTGTTGCCAAGAAAAAATGAAAAAAGGAGAATTTATCATGAAGGGTGCATTTACGCAGAAGGGTAAAGAAGCAATGGAGCGTTTTAAGATGGAGTCTGCCAGCGAGGTTGGCGTAACTCTGAAGCAGGGTTATAACGGCGATCTGACCGCAAGAGAAGCTGGTTCCATCGGTGGACAGATGGTCAAGAAGATGATCGACGCTTATAAGATGCAGTAACAACACACTGCGTCGAGCGATAAAAGCGCAAAAGCGGCTGAGGGAATCACTCTCAGCCGCTTTTCTTGCGTAATTTAATTGGCAATTTAGAACATCAATCCACCCAAATAATCTGATCTGCTCTTCTCGGTTTTGCCTCCGGCAATTCTCCGTTGGCATATCCGACAATACAGAATCCAACACCTCGATAGGTATCCGGAATGACCCATTTCTGCAGCAATTCTTTTCCAGCTGCACTATCAAATGTCTCTTTTGCACGGTGAATCCAGCAGCTGCCCAATCCTACTGCATATGCTGCATCCAGCATCGCACCAATCGCAAGGCTGCCATCCTCAACCCATGTATGAACTGACGCATCCACTAATACTGCAATCGCAACCGGAGCGCCATAAAACGGGTCTACATCTTCTTTTCCCATAATTGCTGCATTCTGCTTTAGAAAGCTGTTGCAACACTTCCCGCTTTCGAACTACAACAAATTTGGTAGGCATCCGGTTCATGCCTGTCGGTGCATACTGTCCGGCAGCCAAAATTGCATCCAACTTTTCTTGCTCCACCGGTCTGCTGCTGTCATAGCTCCGTACACTTCTTCTGCTGCAAAGTGCATGGATCACTGCATTTTCTTCGTACACAACTTATTACCTCCGTTCCCATTTTGTGCAGAGTTCACCCAGCTGATCTGCCATTTTTGCTAATTCCTTATTCGACAGTCCCCTGCTGCTCTGCACCAATGCCGTCAAGCGGCTTAACGTCTGCGACAATCTGTCATATGTCATTGCGCTGCGCCGAGGCTTCTGCTGTATTGGAACAGCCGGCGCATCATATGTCACCTTTCCAGTTGCCAGATCAACCTCTGCACCGCTGAATGGTGCATAAGCATCAATACCCAGCGACAGCCACAGCTTGTCCCGGAACGCATCGGCAGATTCTGATGCGCCATGATTGACAAAGACCTTCTGCACGCCATGTACTTGAGAAATCCAGGAAAGCAGACCCTTTTGATCTGCGTGACCGCTCATCCCCTGCAACTGTACGATCTGCGCACTCACTTGAACCGTTTCTCCAAACAAAGTGACTGTTTTTGCGCCCTCAATAATACGCCTGCCCAAAGAGCCTTCTGCTTGATATCCCACAAATAAAATTGTGTTTTCCGGTTTCCAGAGATTGTGTTTCAAGTGATGTTTGATTCTGCCAGCCTCACACATTCCACTTGCCGACAAAATCACCTTCGGTCGTTTATCTGCATTGATTGCCTTAGAAGCATCACTGGTCACTGCTGGGATCAGTCCGCTGACACCGATTGGGTTGATTCCACGCCGAACGTAACTCAGTGCCTCTTCATCAAAACAACTTTCCTTATTTCGCATAAATACTTCTGTTGCCTCAATCGCAAGCGGACTGTCCATGTAAATCGGAAAATCCTTATACTCCGGGAACAGGTTCTCGTCTTTGATCTGCTTGAAATAGTACAGCAATTCCTGTGTACGCCCCACCGCAAAAGACGGAATAATCACACTGCCGCCACGAGAAAATGTATCCCGCAGGACCTGTACCAGACCTGGAATATACCCTTTCGGTTTTTCATGCAGCCGGTTTCCATAAGTGGATTCCATCACCACATAATCGGCATCTTTCGGCGGCTGCGGATCACGAATCAATGGCTGATTGAGATTTCCGATGTCTCCGGAAAATACGATTTTTTCGACACGCCATTTTCCGTCAGCCAAAGCTCAATGCTGGAGGAACCAAGAAGATGACCAGCATCCAGGAAGCGAACCTCAATACCTGGAACAAGGGTAAACTTTTTTCATCATACGGATGCGGTACAAACAGCTCTAATGCACCCAACGCCTCTTTCATGGTATACAAAGGCACATACGGTTCGCCGCCTTTTCGCATCGCCTTGCGGTTTCTCCATTCTGCCTCAAATTCTTGGATATGCGCACTGTCACGCAGCATGATTTCACAGAGAGAAGTCGTTGCCGCAGTAGCGTGGATTTCCCCGGTAAAGCCGCCGGCATAGAGCAGCGGCAGCAAACCGGAATGGTCAATGTGTGCGTGTGTCAAAAGGACATAGTCAATTTCTCCCGGCGCACAAGGAATCTTCACATTTTCATACGTATCTCTCCCCTGCTCCATTCCAAAGTCCACCAGAATGCGTTTTCCGCAGACTTCCAGATAGGTACAGCTGCCGGTTACTTCGTGTGTTGCACCAATAAATATCATTTTCATAATGGTTCACTCCTTTCCATTGTCAAAGCTGCAATTTCGCCTGCAAAAAACGCCGCACAGCATCCCGGAATAATCTGCAGGCTGTGTCGGCGCTTTTTTCATGAAAGCTGCTTTTGCAGCCAGTTATGATTCTTTTTTACTGAATAACAGATACTTTCGGGCGAAGAAATTCCAGAGAAATGCAATCATTGTTGAAACGATCTTCCCGATCATCTGATATCCGCTTGTAATGTTTCCAAGAGAGATCTCGCTCAGCTTCGTGATTCCCAGCGTCAGCAGCAATCCGACTACGCCGATGGCTGCAAAAGCGAGAAATTCAACCAACCGGGACTGCACTTTAGAAGAACGAAAGACCCAGAATGTACTCAAAAAGTAATTTGCAAGCAATCCTGCCACAAAAGAAATCCCATTTGCGAGAACTGCATAACTCTGATGAAACACCAGGAAAAACAGCAGTGCAGAAACACCCCAGTCGATTACAGTCGCCGCTCCGCCAACAAAACAATACCGAAAAAATTGAATCAACGTATTTTCTGTTGCTCCGGCAAACAGCTTCCCAAATTGCTTTTCTTTCAGGATCTGCCGCAGTTCCTGCCAATTCCCGGAATGATTCTCCGGATTTGAAATTTCCATGTGTTTTATGATTCCTTTCTCTTATTTTGCGCTGGGTCCAATGCTCTGGATGATATGTACCAGGAATTGCAGCAACAGGATGCCATCCCCGGAATCCAACGCGCCATCGCCATTGCAGTCGCCGTTTAGCCGCTGCTGTGTGTTGGCAGAAACAGAGCCGGCAACGATCTTATTCAGCAGTACCGCATCTGTAATATCAATTCTGCCATCCAAATTCGCATCACCATAGAGAATAGAGCCGGCAGCATCGGACGAACCAGAGGATATTTCAGAAGTCCGCTGTGTTGCAGATGTCTCTGTTGTTGCAGATGCCGTTGTCGTGGTCTCTTCTGTGGAAACTGTTGTTTCTGTTGCCTTTTCTGTGCTGGTTGCAGAATTCGTTGTTGTTGTTGTTACTGTGGTAGTAGTTGTTGTCGTGCCTGTTGTCGTTTCCGACGGCGTGGTTGTTACAGCCGGCTTGTTGCCGTTCGGTTCAATACCACCGACAAGCTCTCCGTTGGAGTAAACACAGATATAGTCTGTTCTGGTCTCAGAACCATCCTGGTATGTGTCCTTGCATTTGGTAATGCCCTGATAGCTCCAGTCATTTGTCGGATCCCAGGTATCACCGTAATAGAATCCCACTGTAAACTGATACTTCTTATTGGAGTTTGCAATCTTATAGCCATCCCATTTTACTTCAACATAGTAGATATCCGGATCATAAGACGCATCAAACTGATACGGTCCGGAAATCACGCCATCTGCCGGAGCCGCCTCTACACTCGCCTGGTCATACAGTTCCTGTCCTTTTACCAGACTGATATTTGACTTATCCTTCAGTTCAGCGATACTGAAATAATACCGCATCGAAAGATCTGTTTTTGGCGTAATCGAGTTGGTGCGCATCTGGATCGCAAGCTTGGTCACGCCTGCTCCGCTTGTCTGAATGTCATCTACTGCATAAGCATCTACCCAGAAATCATTGCCGCCCTCATTTCCGGAATTCTTGTCTTCCGGCGGAAAATTCGGTGTGATTTCCATGGCGTCTGTTCCATAGTAGTCATACAGTCCGGCACACGCTCCGACAAATGCAGCGTTATAGTCGATCGTCACTTCGTTGTAGATCCAGTCAGCTGTAATGTCGTTGTGCTTATCCTGTGCATCCGGACCGCCGACCAATGCACCATAGAGGACATGTTTCTGTTCATCGGTGTCCTCGCACTTCGTCAAACCAGATGCCGCACGGTGATGTGGGAATTTTGCTGCGGTTTCATCATACCCGACTTCATATGCACGATTCATCGGATTGTCACCCAGCAGATATTCCATCTGTCCCTTTGCCCATTCACTGTACTTTCCGGGCTTGCCATTGTTGTTATACTTGTCGTATACCAATGCCATCATCTGTGCCGCTGCATTATATCTTGCAGAACCCCAGGTGTTCAGCCAGAAGTAGCCAGCCGGTGTGATCGTTCCGACGCCGCCGGTCATATACTTATTCAGTGCTTCTTCCACAGAGCCCCAGCAGTTCATCTCTTCATAGGACTCTTTCCGGCTGCCTCTTTATATTCGTCAATGAAGTTCGGGTACTGTTCGCTGGTGATCTCGCCCAGAATACACTGTACCCCGCCCCAGACATCGTTCCAGCAGTATACATAGCAGGGTGCTGCATAATAGTCATAGTACGGGAAAATCTGTTCCAGATAGTGATGGTCTCCTGTGATCTTGTACATCCAGGCAGATGCCCAGCAGTAATCATCTTCCCATTTTGACGAATTGTAATAAGACTTCGGACCGTCTCCGTTGTCGCTGAGTTCCTTGTCATGCGTCTCTGCAAACTTGTACAATGCAGTTGCATAGTCCAGTGACTTCTGCGCATACTCCGGGTCGGTATCCTTAAAGTTCAGATAGTTGATTGCCAGAGATGCAGCAGCAGATGCAACATAGTCTGTCTGCGGCTTGTCTGCTGTCAGGAAATACGCCGGACGATCCATTTCGTCCAGCTCCGGTGCATTCCAGTAAGCGTGGTCGATATCGCCGTCGCCGACCTGGTAACAATGCGCAATCACGTCGCCATTGCTGTCCAGGAATGTACACTTCATCAAATAATCGTTGAAATAGCGGAGGATCGTCTCAATGTGATCGTTTTGACCAGTCTTTTCATACGCATCCCGGAATTCATAATAGCCCCATCCCAGGGTGGCGGCGGAATAGTTTTCCGGCATACCAAACTTCACATGGTCACCTGCATCATGGAATCCGCCGGCAACATCTATATAGCCGTCGCCGTCCGGATCAAGCACATCTTTATACTTCGTGAGAAAATCTGCGCTCAGATTGGTAGCTGTACTGTTCATTGCAACTTGTGCATCATATGTATGACAGTCTCCACGCCAACTGTACCGGTTGTTTTCCTGCACCTCTGTACCGCACATATTTCCATCATAAAAGTAAATGGAATACTGCAGCGCCCGTGCAAAGTTCGCTTCCTTCTTCTCTGCCGCACCAGCCGAAACTGAGCCGCAGCTGCTGACTACCATCGCACTGCTCAGCAGAACCGACAGCAATCGTTTTGATCCTTTTGCAAAATGCTTCATCTGGTTGAATTCCTTTCCTTTCCAAAACACGAAGCTCCCTCTGTGCTTTCGCCGGAATCCATTCCCATATGGCGAAAACGCAGCTTATGCTCCTTGGAAAACACACATTCGATTATTTTCATTATAAGCGATTTGCAAGAAAAAAGTCAACAGTTTTTTGTGATTTCAGTTCCGTTTTTGTGAAAAATGCGATTTACTTTTTGGATGACTTCCCAAGACACTTTTCCTGTAATATGATATTGCAGTTCTCCCAGATTTCATCATACTGCGCATACATTTTCTGGACTTCGTTTTCCAGCAGATAGTAATGAAAAATATACGGGATCAACAGAACCAACAATGCCGCAGTAAGCACAGTCAGCTGAATAAGCTGTGTAAGCAGGACGATGCCAAACGAAAGCATTGTCAGAACTGCAAAGGTCATGGTAACGATCAGATGTACCAGACGTTCGTGCTGAAAAAAGGCGATTTGCCGCAGATGATCTTGTAAAATCCGATTCCAGTCTGTATTTTCCGGATGCTGTGCTAACAGTGCATCTATTCTCCGTCGATATGCCAAAATACGCTTTCTCATATCACATCAGCTTTCCATTGTCCTCATTCGTCCGGCGAGCATTTCAGACCTTCGCTTTGCCGCTGCAAGCTGTCCTATGATACGCAGCAGTTCACCCAGCATTTTTGCATAAACCGTCTGGTTTCCGGCGGCATATCCGACCAGGCATGCAGCACTGCAGACAGTGTTCCTGCACCGCCGTCTACCAGATCCTGCACTGTTTTGGCATTTGTCTCGCTTTGCAGCACATGAAAAATTGCATCTGTCAGTTTTTCACGCTGTTCCGGCTGCATTCCCAGAATCCACTGCCGCATGGAGGAGTCCATGATCTTGCTGAGCGTTGTCGTATCGTCCAGGTAGTACCAGTCGTTTCGAATCACGCACCAGGAATACGGATCATGCTGCATGATGCCTTTCTGTGTGCTGTAAACCACTTGATACGCCTCATCGTGTTCCAACAGCATCCCTACAACGGATGCCTGCGGCACAAAGGTATGCACTCGCTTTTTGCAGCGGCTGAAACTCCGGTGCATCAAACAAGTCCGTTACAAAGCCCGGTCCGTCATTATTATAAACACCACAGATATGGGCAGCATTTTCCGGTGTCATCTGCGCTGCCGCATACACCGCCAGGTTTCCTCCTTTGGAATGCCCACCTACATATACATTCTGAAATCCCAGTGCCATAATGCTTCTCAGATATGCAGCTGCCGATTCCTGGGACGGTACTTTCGGAAGAAACGACAGGTTGAAATCTTCCCGCCATCCAGTCAGCGTATCGTCCGTGCCGCGAAATGCAACATAGATCGTATTTGCGTCCAACAGGAATGCTGTTGCTGAAAATTGCTGCTGCAGTGTATCACTGAATTGTTCTGTATACCGAAACAGACGAATATCCCCGAAACGCTGGCTGGCAGCAGATTGCCGCAGCAGCTCCCGGTCCGTTTCCACACGCAGTTTCTGTTCCTTCGCCGGCCGGCTTTCCCAGAGTTTTGCGGCATCCCGAAGAGACACTGATTCCGAGACAGTAAATCCCTCTGCGATACCATCCCAATTCAAATATGCCAGACAGCAGAAAATCAAATTGTCAACATGGCAAAACGGCGACTGCTCCATTGTCAGATCATCCCGCCACTGACAATAGGTCAAAATATTTGCATCGTATGTTGTTTTCATTGTCATCACCTCAGAATCCTTTTTTGTTTCAGCTGCTGCACCAGCTGAACATACCATTCCCGGACATCAAATCCCGGAATATTCTCACGATTCAAGTCAATCATGTCCCCATGAGAAATACCACGGCGCTTTGCATCCGGAACCATAAGCAGCGGAACGTTTTCCATTTTCGCAGAAGAGACCGGCACAAGTCCGTCATTTTCGCCGACGCACCGCTTATTCAGAAGATATCCCAGCCAGAGCGGAAACGGTGCGGAAAATGCACTGTGCATCTTTGACATTACGCACTGATAATACACATTTGGCAGGCAAGGGTGCGCCGCATGGAACTTCCGGCAGCTTTCATCTGTCAGTTCCCGGACACCTGCCAGAAAATCCGGATGATCGTCTCCTAATTTGAGAAAGAGCTTATTGTAACGGTCAGCGATCCATCGTGCCGTTTTATCCGGAACTTTTCGCAGTAAGTCATCTACAAAAGCGCATCCATGATGGGGTGTGTTGATCGTTGTCAGTGATGCCACATACTGTGAGACTCCATAGTCCTGCAGTGCACATCGGCAGTCCAAACCGCCTTTGGAATGTGCAATGATGTTGACTTTTTCTGCACCGGTTTCCGTACATATCGCTTTGATCTGAGCCGCCAGTTCTCTGGCACTTTCGGAAATCGACTGTGCAGACTGCTGCTTGCCATAGAAGATCACTGCGCCATTTTTTGCAGTTCCGCAGGAATTCTTCCCCAGTAATTAAAAAGCTGCCAATCCCGGAAAAAAGATACCATGAACCAGGAGTATCGGGTATCTGGTTTTGCAGATCTCAGATTCTTTCCGAACGATATCACATTCTGCTTTTGCGCATTCCAGATGCAGTTCATGTTTTGCAGTACGATAAATATGTACAATGAGAAACAAGTTCAGTACAGGCATCCACCACAGGAAAAACAAGGCAATGTGCCACGGCAGCTTTACCTGCGAAGAATGGAGTGCAATATGTAAAAAGTCCTTGGAACACGATTGCCCAGCAAAGTAGCGCAAACACACCCAGGTTCACCAATTCCAACGCCCAGAACAGCGCATGACTCCAAATCAAAATGCCCACTGTGACGCATTCCAGAACAAGCCAGACTGCTCCGGTTCGGAGTAAATTACAGCCATGCTCCAAAGATGCCAGTTTCTTTTTCCCCTGCTACTGTATGCGGATGAAAAAACTGAAAGAACAAAAAGCAATTCCCGTCAGAATGCCGATCAGTATTTTCCAGCCGACTGCAAAATGCGCCAGAGCAAAAAAAAGCTGTCAAATTTCCTGCAAACCAGAACAGCAGCAGCCGAGCCAGACGGATTCCCCGTATTTCTGTTTTCATATTTCCCCATTCAATACAAAAACCGGACCGGCAGTTCTGCCCAGTCCGGTTTCTCTCAACCTATGTTTTTTCAAGTGAACATACACAACATTCTCCCGTTTTCCGGGGACAACGCCTCAATCGTACATCGTGTCATCCGGCACCGGAATTGTTTCGCTCGGTGCCGGCGCAGCGGTCACTGCCGGAGCCTGTGTCACTGCCGGTGCGGGCGGCTGTGTAACCGCCGGAGCAGCTGTTGTATACTTTGTTGTGCTATTGCTGTAATATTTTTTCGTTGTGACAACCGGATGATAATCCTCGTAATTATCATTGTTGTAGCCATCATCATCTGCATATGTGTTATCGTCATACACAGCCTGTGTCTGATATGACTTCACAGTAGTTTCTGTTCTGGTCGTTGAGCGCTTTGCGTCCGTTGTTTTTCGATTAAACTTTGTGGTAGATACAGCCGTCGTTGTCTCTGCCGTATCCAGTGTTCCCTCTGAAACTGCTGTTGTGACAACTAACGAATCATTTACATGATTTGCAGAACTGCTTTCCTGTATCGGACAAAGCATCAAAAAAATCAAGATCAGCATTGTCAGCACAATAAAGCTGGCACAGGTAATTAGTGTAATTTTCGTACGATGTGATAAACTTGCGAAAAAGTTTTTCATACTTTTAAGACCTTTCCTTTCGAAAAGAAACATTTTCTCGATTCACCGGCAGCTGCACACAAGATTTGCATGGTACTGCCGATACAATGCGTTTCACTTTATTATACGTGATTTCGATAAAAAAGTCAAGTATTTCCGCAAAGCAAGTCAAAAAACGACAAGGCAAATAAATTCATCCAAAAGCAGCGCCTTTCATTTGTGCAAAAAGGCAAATTTTCAAAACCACTTGCTTTTTTTTATCGGAATGTGCTATAATATATTTTGTTCTGATATGATCAGATTAATCTTACATTAATCTTACGGAGAGTTATCGAAGAGTTGGCTTTTTGCTCCGCTTGAAAAGCTTGTAAATTTAGGGGTTTATTCGATTTGAAAATTAAATATTTTGTTGTTCTTTCCGTCAGCTCTTTCCAATTTTTTTGGAAGAAATGCGGAATTACATATACGGAGAGTTGTCCGAGTGGTCGAAGGTGCAGCACTCGAAATGCTGTGTTCCCAAAAGGAACCTAGGGTTCGAATCCCTAACTCTCCGCCATTAAAAGCCTGTAGTCAAGCCGATTGTAGGCTTTTTTTTCTTATACTCTTATACTTTTTTCTAAAAACAAGTGGTTAGAGCATACCGCATTTTTGCTTTCCTAAATTTGGATTTCACTATTCTCCCATCAACTTGTGAAATCGGCTCTTTCAGACAAAATAAGTCCGTTTGGACCATAGTCAATAAAGTAGACAGAAGAAGAGAAAAGAATCAAAAAAAGTTCTTCAAATTGAATGGGAGATAAAAGGTCATTAGCAGAGTGAGGTCGTTTGAAATTGTAAAAGTGAATATATTCAAAAACAGACAATTCCAATTCATCAAAAGAGGCATATGAACGGCGGTTAGTTTCTTCAAGTTTCAAAAACTTGAAAAAAGCTTCTGCTACGGCATTGTCATAAGGATGCCCCTTTTTAGAAAACGACTGAATAAAAGAAGCTCTGTCCAGCCTTTTTCGGAATTCATCGCTGGTATACTGAGAACCTCTGTCTGAGTGGAAAATCACATTTTCAGGATAATTCCTGTTTTTTAAAGCAGATTCAAATGTATCCAGGACAAGCCTGGCATCGATTTTGCTACTTATTTTATAAGCTATCACACGTCTTGAAAAAAGATCAATGATAACGCATAAATAATAAAATCTTCCTCCGGCTTTTATGTATGTAATGTCGCTGCACCATGCTTTATTTGGCTCTTTGGGATTAAAATTCTGCTTTAATATGTTGTGACAATCTCTGTCACTGGATTTATTTGCGGCTTTGAATTTCGGCTTGACAGTTGACATTTTAGGAAGCTGCATTTGCTTCATCAGTCGGTACACTCTTCCCTGACTGATATGTATGCCATAATTAACTTCAAGAACCTTGCGCATTTTCTGAGCTCCGTAACGGCATTTTGCTTCGGAATAAATCTGTAAAATACAGTTCTTTATATTTCTGTTTTCAATTGCTCTTTTAGGTTCTTTAGAGTTAAAATGCTTGTAATAGCTGCTGCGGTTTACATTCAGAACACGACATAGGGTTATTATTGCATGTTCGTGCCGAAGTAAATGTACAGCTCTCATTCTTTCCCTGAGCGTGGAGTCATTATGGCAAGCGCTTTTTTAATATGATGTTTTCCTCCTCAAGCTGTGCGTTTCTTTTTTGCAGTTCCTTTATCTGCTTTGCTGTCATAACAGTATTGTCGTCGACCCTGACTTCCGAATAAAGCTTTATCCATCTTGAGATCGCACTTACCGATATTCCGTATTCCTTGGAAAGCTCAGTTTGGGTTTTTCCGTTCTGGTGTAATGCCACGATGTTCTTTTTTAAAAGTTTCATCGTATTGCAGCTGTTTGTTTGTCATTTTTTCCTCCTTGGTTTTTTCTTCTTTCGTGTTTTCTTTTATTATACTCCTTTTCTTTTACCTTGTCTACTTTTTTAGTATAACACCGCGCAGCAACAGCATTTACTTTTTTTTTGAAAGAAGTAGTAAAATAGAGATATGAAAATAGAAGAAATTTCCGAAACACTTTCCGTAAGTGACAAAGGAATCGGTAGACATCTTCTGCTTGTCGGCATGTATTACGAAGTTTCTATCTCTGTACGATACGAGCGTTCCTTTTGAGAAAAACCAAAAAGGCGTTGCTTCATATCAATTCTCTGTTTTACCGTTTAATGAAGGATAAAATGTGTGAGTTCTTTCGAACTCCTGAAAGCTACAATACGCTACTGTATGCAATGGTGAATGGCTATAATCGCATCAGCGAATTGTCAACGTTTTCAGGTTATCCCAAAAACAAATGCGACAAGTACATTAAAACGTTTTGCGAATTCAGTCTTGTTCGTAAGGGACCCGAAAAGAACGGCCATACAAAAAAAATATTATCCCACAAACAGTTACATTGCCCTGCAGTATGAAACTTTGCTGACCGCCATGCCTAATGTAGACGGCAACTTTGGCGAAGATGTTTATAATAGTTTTATGAGATATTTTAACGACGAAGTGCTTTCTGCATTTTATAAAGAAATGTGTGTCTATTGGTTGAAGGAAAATATCAACTCTATTTTAATGGACTACATCGACACCAAAGATTTAAGCTATAACAATGTTAAAATGGACAATTTTGCCTGCGAGAAAAAAAGCGGACGGTATATGCTTATTACGATACGACTCCCAGCGGAAAACTTACACAAAAATTCCGAACAGCGTTCTGTCTGCGCCGAAACCGAAAATGGGACCCAAAGGGCAGACATTGTCTTGGCAAGAATAGCAAAAATTATTAGGTGAAAAAGCGTTTCAGCTCTCCCCCTGCTGAGTGGCTTTCGATTCACCGCAGGATATTGTTTCAAAAGGGGTGTTCAGTCGCACAGGATAAGCCAGGCAGTACAAACACATCACAAAAGAAGAGTGGGTACTGGGTGGCGATACTATCATCTATGCGGATTGGGACAGTATTAAGGAAACTTTAGATTACTATTTTTTTACCGAGAAGCAATTTTCTTACGAAAGCTTGTCGGTGAATGCGGCGGTAAAAACATTTGGCTAAATTTGCTTCCGATATCTGGCAGGTTCACCCGTTCAGCAAGGAAAATACCCGTACCACTGCCGTGTTTATAATTAAATATATAAAAACATTCGGGTTTAGCGTAAATAACGACGCATTCGAGAAAAATTCTTGGTATTTCTGTAACGCTTTGATTCGTGCAAATTACAACAACCTGCAAAAGGTGTTCATTCCACAACTAAGTTTTTGGAAATGTTCTTTTCAAATCTCTTGTTAGGTACCAATTACAAATTAATGAACAGATATATGCACACTGATTTTACGGAGAGCAAGTTCCAAAGTATCGATTTGACATTTTAGACTGTACTTTAGAAGAGATTGCAGTTTTAGAATTGATTGCAAAAAATCTCACTGTCAAGTAGCAAGAACATGTTGAAGCCACCGGAAAGTCTCTCAGCACCGTAAAGCGAATAATGAAATCTCTGCAGGAAAAAAATATATTCACAGAGAATGCGGTAAGAGATACGTTGTGGTTTGATCAATCTGCAAGGTGATATGCAATTTACAAACAATATCCAAAGCAACTATACGGAGGAATTATTATGGCTAAAAATATTGAACCTAAGCTCAAGAAAATAGGCGATTATTTGAAACTTGAAGAAGATACTGTTTTCACTATACCGGAATACCAACGTGCTTATTCTTGGGGCATTGATAATTGCGATAAACTGTGGCAAGACATTAGAGCCTGTTGACACTATTTTAGCCACGTGAAGATGCATGCGATTTGAACGAATGACAGAAAGATAACATCAAGTTTATCATATCTTGTACACACTCTGCGAAACGCTTTTAGCCATCGAAACAGTCTTTCGATAATATTCCTTTGCTTATATAGTTCATGGTCATATTCCCATGGATTTATGCGGTTTTTCTTTGGTGGGACAACCGGTTTATGTCCGAAAGATTGGCAGAGTTCTCTTGTTTTATCACCCTCATAAGCTCTATCCATTAAATACGGAATTCCCAAATAGCTATCTCCTATGTTTTCAATTGAGATTCTTCCTTGTGGGGCGTCGTGACAGTTTCCACCGGATAAGTGCATTTCAATAATGACCTTGTCATTTGCGGATACCACGGTCTGTGCCGGGCTTTCCAGTTTCGATATCTGTATTTCCCTCATTCACTTGGTTTCACCTCCTTTCAGTGCTGCGTCAAACGACTGATGCAGCGTTTCCGGCATGTGCGCACATTCGGTGCGTGCCAGCTCGTTTCCCTTGTCGTCTTTGAGGATCAGACAGGGGGGATGTGCCGCACGTGATTCTGCCGTGCCATATTGTTTCCGCCGTACACATCGTCACAGCGGAACGTGTACAGCGGCACGCCTACCTCTGCGGCATACTACTGCACCGCTTTCTGCGTGGATGCACAGGGGCGGACAGAACGTGCCGTGGAAAAACAGCAGCTGCATACTTCCTCGCTCCTTTCGTTAGGGTATAAAAAAGCAGCGTCATTTCTGACACTGCCATTTTTTGATATAGAAACGCCTACCCACTGGCTTTCCTGTTTCTATTTTCCATCCCTCCGCCAGTTTATGCCCGTGGTCGGGGCATGAAAAAAGCACCTCGTTTGAGATGCTTTCGTTCTGATTCAATTTACATTCCGGGAATCCAGTCTCTGACTTCTTTCGCCAGTTCGTACATCTGTTTCATCTTGGAATTGTCCTGCAAATACGCAATGCCAGACATTGTGATTTTTACGCTGTCCAGCCAGTCCGAAGAGAGATACCGCCCGGTCTTTGTGGCGTGTACCGTAAATCCGCCGATGTATCCGGCATCCAGAAGTTCTTCCATGATGTCCAGCCAATAGCTGACAGGGATTCCAAAACGCTCCGGATGTATCGCATCCGGCGGCACCTTTGTTCCGCTTTTCTTGCTTTCATACAATTCTGTGAGGATCGCATATACAAGCTTGAAATAATCGTCTTTTGCCATGGTACACCTCATTTGAAAAGCAACTTCAATTCTCTCCGATGTAGTCCAAAAATACTTTCGCACATTATCCCTTCCTCGTTCGGATTGTACTTCTCATCAAGGCAGTGCGTTACCAGGTAATCGGAAACAAGATCATCTATTTTGTCAAGATCATCATTTGGATTTATTCAATGGAGATCAAAAAATTTTTTGCTCTTCTGTCATTTTTTTCTCATCTCTTTTTGTATTTTTTTATTTTTCCACTTCCGGTTTTCCAAACGGTTGTAATAATTCCGGTTTCCGGATTAATATTAACCGTTGCACCCTCGCCTATAAATCTCTGACTAGGTCGTCCTTGATCATCGTGTTTTATTTCATCAATGTGCAATGGATTAGTAAGCGCATCTTTAACGTCATCAAGGCTTACACCACGTTCTTCTGAGCGCTCTTTCATGTGCCGGGAAAGTGATGTTGTTTGAATCCCGTTTGATGTTATTATACCACTATCCGTCCCAGAAGTCAACGTCTTTTTCTCCGGAATCACCGGATCAAAAAGCATCTGCACCACGGGTGCATGGGCGGAAAGTTCAGACCCGGAACGCTCTCCGAGATGTTGAACCGCTCGCCGCCACGCACCTTTTTTGAAGTTCATCAAATCCAAAATCTCACGCAGTTTCCATATGATACAGACTTTTTTCAAAAAACCGCTTGACATTTTTGAAAAATAGTGTACTATATAGCTAGTGAACTAGTCACCCAATAAATCAGAAAGGAGGTCACCATGGACTTTCAAGCGAATTATCCCATTTATCTGCAAATTGCAGAGGACGTGAAACGGCGTATTGTGATTGGTGAACTAAAGCCCGGTGACAAGCTGCCCTCCAATGCGGAACTTGCAATTGCCTACCAGGTCAACCCGAATACGGTACAACGCATCTATCGTCAGCTGGAGGCAGAAGGTATTTCTTATACCAAACGAGGCATTGGCACGTTTTTGGCGGAAGATCCGGCAATGCCGGAACGCTTGCGGCAGGAAATCGGCGAAAAACTCAGCGCCCAGTTCTTAAAGCAAATGGAAACATACCATTTTTTCAAAAGAAGAAATTATTCGCCTGTTAGAAACACAGGCACAGAAAGAAGGAGAATTATGCTGAAATTTGAACACGTTACAAAAGTTTACGGCGGCAAAAAAGCATTAAACGACCTGACCCTTTCCTTTTGCCCGGTCATGTTTACGCTCTGGTCGGACCGAACGGCAGCGGAAAAAGCACGATGATGAAGGTTGCCGCAGGACTGGTAAAACCCAACAGCGGCAGCGCCACCTATCAGGAAATGCCCATAGGCGTGGAAAGTAAAAAGCACATTGCCTATATGTGCACTGAGCCATTCTATTATGATTATATGAAGATCCAGGATGTCAAGCAGTTTTATGCAGATTTCTTTGCGGATTTTGACAAAGAACGCTTCGACTCCCTGCTCCAGTTCATGCAGCTAACACTGGATATGAAGGTTCGCTCTCTGTCCTCCGGTATGGCTGCCAAGCTAAAAATTGCCGCAACACTGGCAAGAAATGCTGACATCTGTATGCTGGACGAACCGCTGAACGGCATCGACCTGGTAGGACGGGATCAGATCATCCAGAGTATCCTCCGTGCGGCAAATCCGAATGCAACCATTCTGATTTCCAGCCACCTGTTTGATGAACTGGAACCGATTGTAGACCACATCGTTATGATGGCGAACGGCTCTCTGATTTTAGAGGGCGAACTGGAAGAGATCCGCACACGGTACGGAAAGTCCATTTCGGATCTGTACCGGGAATATTTTTCCGGAACTGCTGCATCCCCGCTGTTTCCGAATAACACAAATCAACCCACTGTCTGAATATCGAAAAGGAGATCATACTCATGGGAACTTTATTAAAATACGAATTTCGCCGCTCCCGCACAATTTTCCTGGGAATCATCGGCGTTACGCTTCTGGTCGAATTGGTTTATCTGGTCGGATTCTTCACAAAGGTACAGGCACTCTTTACAGTTGGTCTGATCGGCGGCATTCTCTCTGTCTGGCACTGGGAGCAGTTGCAATTCTGCTGTACGGCGTTATCATGTTTAATGATGACATTTCCAAAAAGCCCGGCTACCTGCTCTTTCCACGCCACGCAGTGCCGCACAGATCGTGGGTGCAAAGCTTTTTGATGACGCTGTTTGCGCTGGTTGGAATCACAATCTTGTTTTCACTTTTGATTGCGCTCGACG
>VOFI01000931.1_pt1 | contig 31075 bp, 48 predicted proteins | sample 5384131 | NCBI WGS metagenome assembly VOFI01 (sample SAMN12384728, study PRJNA508395) | human gut metagenome | isolation source: healthy gut H | host: Homo sapiens
CTTCGTCGGGGCCTCGGGGCTCCAGCGGGGGGCAGGGTGAGGCCGCAGCAGCTGAGCACCGCCGCCCCGGTGCTGTGGATGATGTTGCCGCAGATGGGGCAGACGTACCACTTGGCCCGGAGCAGGTTGCCGGCGCGGTTGGCGTTGGTGACGCAGTCCCCGGAGAGCAGCTCCAGGACGGAGATGTCCAGGGCCTGGGCCAGGGGCTCGATGAGGGTGATGTCGGGGTAGCCTTTGGCGGTCTCCCACTTGGAGACGGCTTTGTCGCTGACCTGGAGCCGGGCGGCCAGCTGGGCCTGGGTGAGGCCTTTCCCCTCCCGCAGCCCTTTGATGACGGTTCCTGTGACGTATGGATTCATGGTTTTCTCCTCCTTTTGCCCCCGTATCTTACCATGGGGCGGGAAAAAGGCCACCTACGGGGCGTAGAGTGGCGGGATAGGGGAGCGCCTTTTGGGTGGGAAAATCCCTTGGCATATTCTTCTCCAAAGGGGGAACACTTCCCCTGAGGTGATAGCCATGGATTTAAACCGTTTGACCAATGAGGCCTACAACGCCTATGTCAAGGCCAAGGCCAAACCCTCCCCCATGGGGAAAAACCTGGTGTGGGCCTTCCTGGTGGGGGCAGGATCTGCCTGGTGGGTAAGGCCCTGCTGGACGGGTATGCCAGCCTCGGCCTGGACCTGACCCAGGCCAAGACGGCGGTGTCCATCACCCTGATCTTTGTCACCGCCCTGCTCACAGGCATCGGGGTGTTTGACCGCTTCGCCAAGCACGCAGGGGCGGGCACCCTGGTACCCATCACCGGGTTTGCCAACGCGGTGGTGGCCCCGGCCATGGAGTTTAAGCAGGAGGGGATGATCACCGGCACCGCCGCCAAGCTTTTCACCGTGGCCGGCCCGGTGCTGGTCTACGGCATCTCCGCCAGCGTGGTGTATGGGGTGGTGCTGTATATCGCACAGCGGGTAGGGGGTAGCGGCTGCCCTGCCAAGTGCCCCCCAAGTTCATTCTAGTATAGCCCCCTGGCAGAGCCAGGGGATTATACTTTTCAGCCGCAGGGGGCCGTTGCATCCGCTGCACCGCGTCGGTGGCCAGGGCCGACCGCTCGCACTCCTCGGCGGAGAGGGTGACCTGACAGCACAGCGGGCTTCCCTTCATTTTTTCGGCGGCGTAGCTCAGGCCGTTGGTGCGCTCGTCCAGGAGGGGCTTGTCGATCTGCTTGGGATCCCCAGCAGGATGATCTTGGTACCCTTTCCGGCCCGGGTGATGATGCCCTTGGCCTGGTTGGGGGTCATATTCTGGGCTTCGTCGATGATGAGGTAGGTTTTGGTCACCGACCGGCCCCGGATGAAGTTCAGCGCCTGGGCGCTGATCAGGTCCCGGGCGAAGAGCTCCTCGATCTTCCCCGACAGGCTTCGCTCGTCGGCGAAGCGCTCGTCCTCGTTCTGGTCCACCAGGAGCTCCAGGTTGTCGATCACCGGCCGGAGGAGGGGGCGATCTTCTCCCCCTCGTCCCCGGGGAGAAAGCCGATGTCGTCGTCGAAGTGGACGTTGGGCCGGCTGATGAGGATGCGGCGGTAGGCCGGCGTCTCGGTTTCCAGCAGGGCGTGGAGGCCCACCGCCAGGGAGTAGAAGGTCTTGGCGGTGCCCGCCATGCCCCTTTGACGATGACCAAGGGGCCTCCTCCGCCCCGGTCATCAGGGCCTCCTGGAGGAAGTACTGCCCCACGTTCCGGGGGAGATGCCATAGGGCTTTTTCTTTTTTATAGGCCAGGGGACGATTTTCTTCCCGTCAAACCGGCCCAGCTGGGTCTTCTTGCTGGACTGGTCGGCCCGGAGGATGACGAACTGGTTGCACACCAGGTCCACGGGCTTCTTCTCCCCCAGCTCGTCGGTCTGGTACACATCCTCTGGGTCGATGGCCTTCTTGGGGAAGGCCTCAAACTTCTTTTCCGAGACGAACACCTGGCACCGGCCGGTGTACTGGTCGGCGCTCACCGGGGCCTGCTCGGAGGTGAAGTCCTCTGCCGGCAGCCCCAGGATCTGGGCCTTGATCCGCAGGAGGATGTTCTTGGTCACCAGCACCACCCGGCTTTGGCTGGCCCGAAGGGCCTTTAAGACACCTGCAGGATCCGCCGGTGGTTGGGGTAGCCGGGGAAACTCTGTGGGGAGGGGGACGTCCACGCAGTTGGTCTCCACCCGCAGCCAGCCGCCGTTGGGCAGGGGCACGCCGGAGAGGAGATTGCCCTGGGCGGAGGGCCTCCAGCCGGCGGATGGCCGGCGGGCGTTGGTGCCCTGCTCGCCCTCGGCGCCTTTCAGGGCGTCCAGCTCCTCCAGGACCGCGATGGGGAGGACGATCTGGTTGTCCTCAAAGGCCTCTAAGGCGTAAGGAGTCTGGAGGAGGACGCTGGTGTCCAGTACATAGGTTTTTTTTCCATGGTGGGATGCCTGCCTTTCCAAGATCAGAGGGGATGATGCTTCCACCCCCATTGTAAAAGACCCGGCAGCCCCCTTCCATCTGATTTTGGTGAAATTTTGGGGAAATCCCTGTGTGCCCCTCCCCCACCCCTCAGACCACCATGCCCACGGCGCAGAGGGCCAGCACCGCCCCCATGGCGTAGTTGAAGGGCCGGTAGTGCTTGGTGAGGAAGGCCTGGAACAGCCCTCCCGCCGCGGCCCAGGTCATAAACCCGGCGGTGCCCACCAAGGTCAGCAGCAGGGGTTGTACCACCATGGTGCCGCTGCCCCCGGCGGGAAAGACGTAGCCGGTGTAGATGGTGATGGCGTAAAAGATGATTTTTACGTTCACAAACTGCAGCAGGAACCCCTTCCAGAAGGAGGCCTTTCGGCTCTCCTCCCCGGCGGGTTTGCTCCGGGCCACGTGGACGGCCAGCCAGAGGATGTATCCCGCCCCCACGTACCGCAGGGCCTGGGAGAGGGTGGGGAGGAAGTGGTTGAGCTGGTAGCAGAACAGGGCGCACACCGCCATGACGCAGAAAAAAACCTGCGATGATCCCCAGCAAGGTGTTTTTCCCCGGGCCCAGCCGTTCTGGCTGACGGTGTGCAGGGCCAGCACGTTGTTGGGCCCCGGGGGGTGAAGCTGGTCACCAGGGCGTAGGGGAGATAGGATACAAAAATCGAAGATAGCACTTGCCAAACGCCTCCTTTTCTGGTAGTCTACTCCCAAAGAATCGTGAAATCAAATTGAAAGATTTGATAAAACAGTTCGATTTTATCGAATCAATGGAAGGGAGCAGGGCCTTATGGATCTCAAGTACCTGAACACCTTTTCGGACCATTGTGGAGGAGGGCAGCTTCTCCCGGGCGGCGGAGCGCCTGAACTACACCCAGTCCACCATCACCTTTCAGATGGGGCAGCTGGAGGGGGAGCTCTCCGCCCAGCTGTTTGAAAAGGTGGGGCGGCGGATGGTCCTCAGCCAGGCAGGCCGGCGGCTGCTGCCATATGTGGACCAGGTGCTGGACGCGGTGGACCAGATGCGTTTCTTCCAGGAGGACCTGACCCAGTGCCGGGGGGAGATCACCATCGGCGTGGCGGAGACCCTGCTGTGCTACCGCCTGCCCCCGGTGCTGAAGGCCTTTCACCGGCAGGCCCCGGGGGCGCGGCTCTTCCTCCGGTCCATGAACTGCTACGACATTCGGGACGGCCTGCTGGCCGGGGCACTGGACGTGGGGATCTTTTACCAGGACATTGGGGGCTGGGGGACCAGCTGACCACCTACCCCCTGGGGCAGTGCCCTGTGGTCCTGGTGGCCGCCCCGGGGGTGAAGGCCCTCTGCCCGGATTTTACCGCCCCCGGCCAGCGCCTGCCGGTGCCTCTGCTGACCAATGAGCCCAACAGCATCTTCCGCCAGCAGTTTGAAGGCTACCTCCGGGAGAAGGACATCCGGATGGACCACATCATCCAGCTGGGCAGCATCCCCACCATCCAGCGCCTGGTGGAAAATGAGGTGGGGGTGACCTTCCTGCCCCGGTTCACCGTGGAGGGAGGCGCTGGCCGACGGCCGACTGGTGCAGCTTCCCGTGGACATGGCGGCCCCCACCCTCTCCCCGGTGTGCGCCCACCACAAGGGGAAGTGGGTCAGTCCCCTGCTCCAATGCTTTTTGGACCTGGTGACCCAGACTCCGCTGCTGTGAAAAAGACCATCCCCCGGGACACTCGTCCCGGGGATGGTCTTTTCATGGGGAATCTCATTTGAACTTCACAGCGGTGCCGTAGGCGATGACCTCTGCGGCCCCTGCATGACGGTGGAGGAGGCGTACCGGATGTTCACCACCCCGTCTGCTCCCAGGGCTTCGGCCTCGCCCACCATGCGTTTGGTGGCCAAAGCCCGGGCCTCGTTCATCATGTCGGTGTAGGCCTTCAGCTCACCGCCCACCAGGGTTTTGAAGCTCTGGGTGATGTCCCGGCCGATGTTTTTGGATTGGATGGTACTGCCCTGGACCAGGCCGAGGGTCTCCAGCTCCTTGCCGGAGATGTAATCAGTATTGACTAAGATCATCTTCTTCTCCTCCATTGATTTCACGAATTCTTGACCGAGCCGCCCCGATCAGGAACAGGGCAGCGGCCCGCAGCAGGGCGGCCAGGATCCAAAAGAGGGGGTGCCCCCCAAAGGTGTCTTAAGGCCCATGCCACCCCGGCGCCCTGGAGCGCCAAGGGGACCAGCACAACCAGCACAGAGAGCCATACGCCCACTTTTTTTCCACGGTGAGAGGCCATGGTGCGCCCTCCTTTCCCATTACTCGATGTCCAGTTCCGGCGGGACGTCAATCTCGTCGGAGACGTATTTCCCATTCTTCTTCCGTTGGCGGACGCATTCGGTGAGCAGATACTCAATCTGCCCGTTCACCGAGCGGAAGTCATCCTCCGCCCAGGCCGCGATGGCGGCGTACAGCTTGGCGGAGAGGCGAAGGGGAATCTGCTTTTTCGCGTCCTTTTTACTCTCAGCCATGGCGGCACCTCCCGGGGATCAGTAGAGGCTGCCGGTGTTCACCACAGGTTGGGCTTCGTGGTTGCCGCAGAGGACCACCAGAAGGTTGGAGACCATAGCGGCCTTCCGCTCCTCATCCAGTTCTACCACACCGCTCTGGTTGAGCCGTTCCAGGGCCATCTCCACGGTGCCCACAGCCCCTTCCACGATCATCTTCCGGGCGTCGATGATGGCGGAGGCCTGCTGCCGCTGGAGCATGGCTGCGCCGATCTCCGAGGCATAGGCCAGGTGGGTGATGCGGACCTGGAGGATCTCTAAACCGGCCTCCTGGACCTTGACTGGAGCTCTTCCCGGATCCGGGCGGCCACCACTTCGCTGGAGCCGCGGAGGCTCTCCTCGTCGGGGTGGACGTCTCCGGTGGCCTCCGCCCCCGGGGCGATGTCGTAGGGGTAGAGGCGGACGATGTTCCGCAGGGCGCCGTCGCACTGGAGGAGAGGAACTCCCTTGTAGTTGTCCACGTTAAAAACCGCCTTGGCCGTGTCCACCACCCGCCACATCACGGCGATGCCGATCTCCACGGGATTGCCCAGACAATCGTTGATCTTTTGGCGGGCGTTGCTGAGGGTCATGATTTTGGGAGATCTTTTTTGCTCACGGCCTCCTTGGGCAGGCCGGTGGAAGACCCCTGCCAGGGCCGCCAGGACGCCGCCCCCTTTGGCGGACTCAATGTCCGGGCTCTGGTTCATCTGGGTTTTGGCGGCGGGGTTCACGGCCACGCAGAAGGGGTTGACGTAGTAGAACCCCTCCCCCTTCAGGGTGCCCACATACTTGCCGAAGAGGGTGAGCACCAGGGCCTCCTGAGGGGCCAGCACCTTCAGCCCCAGAAAGAAGATCCAGCCCAGGCAGAGGTAGACGATGCACACCACCATGGGGGCCACCATGGCTTCCACGGCGAAGAGGATGGTGCCGATCACCGCCAGGACATACAGGGCCAGGGTCAGCAGAAGCACGAGCATGCCGTGTTTCTTGTTGGTAAGGATGGTTTCTGTCATAGGAATCTCCTCCTAACGTTCTATTTGATATCAAAAATCATATCATATAGAATCGGAGACGTCAAGGGGAAACTGGCGTATTTTTAGGGGCAGCCCACCGGAAGGAACAGGAAACAGCCCACCAAGGACAACACCAGCGCCGTCCCGGAAGGAACCCACGGCACGAAGGCAAACAGGGTGGTGCACAGCGAAAGGAAGAACGAGGGGAGAGACGACGGCATAACAGCACTCCTTCCAGGAAATAATTGATATCCAAATGGATATCACCAGCCCATGATAGCATTGGTTGGGATTACTGTCAAGATATCCAAATGGATATCAATGGAGGGGAGCCATGGGATATTACCGACGGATCCGCGACCTGCGGGAGGACCACGACCTGACCCAGCGGCAGCTGGCTGCCAAGCTGGGTATGACCCAAACCCAATACTTCCGTTATGAGCAGGGGGTACCAGGGGACGTCCCCAGTGACATTTTGATTGCCCTGGCCGACCTCTACCAGACCTCCACCGATTATATTCTGGGGCGCACCGACGACCCCCGGTTTTTCGGCGGAAGCCGCCGGTAGGGAAAAATGGCGACGGACGAAAGTTTCCTTGCCAAGGATGGAAGGATATGGTATACTACAAAAGGAGTAAAATCGAAGGTTAAGGGGATAGCTACCTTGAAAAAACAGCCATTGTGACGGACACCAACAGCAGCATTACCCCTCAAGAGGCCAAAGAGATGGGCATTTACCTCATTCCCATGCCCTTTTTATCGACGGCGAAACCTATCTGGAGGGGGAAACCTGTACCCATGAGACCTTTTTCCACCTGCTGAAAGCGGGGGCAAAGGTGAGCACTTCCCAGCCGTCTCCCGAGACGATCACCTCTCTATGGGACCGGCTGCTGCAGACCTATGACCGGGTGCTGCATTTTCCCCATGTCCTCCGGCCTCAGCGGTTCCTGCGAAACCGCCAAGGCCCTGGCCCAGGACTACGACGGCCGGGTTCTGGTGGTGGATGACCATCGGATCACCCTCACCCTGGCCCGGTCCATCCGCAACGCCGTGTCCCTGCTGGACCAGGGGAAGACCGCCGAGGAGGTCAAAGCCATCTTGGAGGGGGGGGACGCCTCCAGCATCTACGTGGCGGTGAGCACCTTGGAGTACCTGCGGAAAAGCGGCCGGGTTACCGCCGCTGGGGCCGCCATGGCCACCATCCTCCATATTAAGCCGGTCCTCCAGATTCAGGGGGGAAGCTGGACGCCTATCGAAAGGTGCGGGGAATGCTCCACGCCAAGAAAAACCATGATCGCGGCCCTCCGCCACGATTTGGCCACCCGCTTTTCCGGGATGCGAATGGCGGTTTACTCCGGCTACTCCGGCAGTGACCGTACCGTAGGCGACACTTGGCACGACGAGGTCCAGGCGGCCTTTCCAGAGTACAAGGTGCCCCCCTCTGTCTCCCCTGCCTCTGAGCATCTGCTGCCACACCGGCGAGGGTGCGGTGGGCCTGGGCTGCGCAAAGGTGTGGTAACCGAAGGCCGAAAACATCGGATAGAGAAGGGAAAGGAACGTGTTTTTCCAACACGTTTTTTTTTCATGGGGAAGGGGTTTCATGAAAACTTAAGAAATTCTCTAGCCTTTCTTTATTTTTCCTCTCTATAATAAGTCGCATAGAAGAGGAGGCAGGGCCCATGCATCAACGACGCAAGTTAACCCTCTGTCTGGTGGCCGGGGTGCTGGTTTTGGCAGTGTCCGCCGCGGCGGCCTTTGGCAGTGTCAATGGATATGACCGCTATAAGCAGGCCGTCAAGCAGCTGCTGACCCAAGAGGAAAACCTCACCCTCCAGGCGCAGGTCAACCTGGCGATGGACGGGGCGGAAGTCTTTGCCTTATGGCAGGGCACCTACGCCAAGGACGGGGCAGACAGTGCCAGAACCAGCTGTACCCACTCCGGGGAGGGGGAGGCCTACCGGGAGTTTTCCACCGTGCGGGATGGGATGCGCACCCAGTTTGTGGAGGACAGCCGCCTCTATACCCAAACCCTGCGGTGCAGACCGGTTGGGCCGACTCCCTGCTGGGCATCCAAGCCGACGACGAGATGACCCAGCGCATGGTGGACTTTGCCGAAATGGCCCTAGACCTTACGGTGGGGGGGCTGAAGAACAATGTGGTCCAGCTGGCCCAGGAAGCGGGGCAAACTTGTTACCAGATCAATGTGTCCCAGATTCAGTTCCCCGGTCTGTTTAACGCGGGCCTGTCCGTCCTGGCCTACCATATGATGGGGCAGCCAGACCCAAGCTATTTGGAGTATGAGGACTACTATGGCCTCTTCTTTGCCCAGTACCAGGCCGCCACTGGGGTGGCGGTTCCCCAGGACGTGCAGGAACGCTATGCCCACGGGGACATTACCACCGCTTGGTACGAGGCCAACCAGGACCTGCTGACCGGTTTGGACACCTTTGCCAGCACCTGGTCTGCCCAGTATGACCAGTGGAAGGACACGCACCGAGGGGTCCTCTATGTGGCGGCAGACGGTGCTGCCCAAACGTACAACACGGTGGCAGAGTTCCTGGCCGCCCACCCGGAACGGAAGTTCTCCTACCTGGAATACTACCTGGCGGGGGGATGTGGCAGTGGATACGGTGGCCAACCTCTTTTCCCTGGACCAGGACGGCCGCTTGACCAGCAGCCAGGTGGCGGTTACCCTTACCAGCACCGATGAGGCGGGAACCCGCCACACCTTCCAGGCCTCTGGATCTGCCCTTTGACCAATACGGGACCACTTCTGTCCCTCCCCTGGATGGGGGGGACGGGAGCTGCGGACCTGATTCCCATTCTCTCTCTCGGCTTGTGCTGCGCAAGCCGCACCGTTCCCCGGGCTGCTCCCTGTCCCCGGGGAACGGTGTTTTTTCTCCGCAGCGGGGAACCCCCGGGGGAGGATTTCCGCTTTTTTAATGAAATTTTAATGGATTCCCTATTCTTTTTTTCAGAGATCTACGGTATAATAGCAACCAGTAAAGAAACCGGTTCGTTCCGGTTCTCCATGGAAAAAGGAAAAGAAAGCTCCACGCAAGCTGCATTGTTTTTGAAAAGGAGGAACTATGATGAGAAAACGCAATCGACTGCTGGTCTGCCTTGGCAGCCGGGGTGCTGATCCTGGCGGTGTCTGCCACAGCGGCCTTTGGCAGTGTCAACGGTTACACCAAGTATAAGGAGGCGCTGAAGTCCCTGGCGCTGGAGACGGACAATTTCACGGCCACGGGCACCATGCAGGTCAACTATGATGGGAAAGAGATCGCCAGCCTCCAGCAGGACTTCGCCATGGAGGGGCAGAACGTCTATTCCCATTCCGTTTCCAAGGACGCCTCTGGCCAGATGGAGACGTATGACACCCTGCTGGACGGGGTGCGCACGGAGTTCAATATGAACGACAAGTACTATTACCAGGTGGATTATGGAACCAACCAGGACACAACCCTGGCCTCCAACCTGCTGGGCATCGACACCGACGATGAGATGGCCAACCGCATGGTGAACTTTGTGGAGATTGCCGCCGACACGGTGGTTGGCGAGCTGAAGAACAACTTCGTCCAGGTGGGCAAGGAGAATGGGGTCACCCAGTATCAGATTGAGATCGCCCAGAACCAGGTGCCCTCCCTGGTGAACGCCGGGCTCTCCCTCTTTGCCTACAGTGTGGACGCTTCCAACCGGGAGAACTACACGGTGAACTTTGCCGATTACTCCGCCACGGTCATCCACAACTACGAGTCTACCACCGGCGAGACCCTGCCGGAGGAGTTTAAGGACGGCTATAGCAACGGCTATGACGACGCTTGGTATGAGACCTACGGCGACCTGCTGGACAAGGTGGAGGAGGTCAACGCCACCAACTGGGAGGATAAGTACTACAACGTCCTGGAGGAGCAGGGCGGCGGCATCGTCTATGTGAGTGAAGACGGTTCCTACGACTACTATGCCGACTATGACGCCTTTGCGGCAGCCCACCCCGAAGCGGTGGGAGACAGCCTGGAGTCCTACGTGGGCCAGGACCTGAACCTGGAGAAGGTGCTGTGCACCTTCAGTGTGGACGACCAGGGCCGCCTCACCGACAACCACATTGAGGTGACCTTCCAGACCACCGAAAAGGACGGCAGCAGCCACACCCTGGTGCTCACCGGGGATGTGACCCTCACCAACTACGGCACCACCACCATCCAGCCCCTGGATGTGGGGGACCGGACCCTGATCACCTACTAACCAGACCCCTCACATGATGCGGCGGGAGCACCCCGGAGGCCTGTGGCCTTCGGGGTCCTGCCGCCCTTCGCGGGTCTTTGGGACCCCCTGTGGAAAGGAGTACAACCCTTGGACACTGTACTGACCTTGGACCATTTCTCCAAGATTTACCCCAACGGCCGGGGTGCCCGGAACATCACCTTCTCCGTGGAACGGGGGCAGGTGGTGGGGCTGCTGGGCCCCAACGGGTCGGGGGAAGACCACCATCATGAAGTCCATCACCGGTATGGCCCAGCCCTCGGAGGGGACCATCACCGTCTTCGGCGCCAATGTGGCCCACCGGGGAGCAGGCCTTGGCCAAGGTGGGCTCCCTCATTGAACAGCCGGCGCTGTATGAACATCTCACGGCCCAGGACCACCTGCGCATGGCCGCCCGGTACTACCGGGACGTGGACCAGGCCAGGATGGACCGGGTGCTGGAGATCGTGGGCCTGGCTCCCTACAAAAAAGGAGCGCTGCGGCAAGTTCTCCCTGGGCATGAAGCAGCGGATGGGCCTTGGCTCTGGCCCTCCTCTCCCAGCCGGAACTGATGATTTTGGACGAGCCCACCAACGGCCTGGACATTGAGGCCACCGTGGAGGTCCGGGAGATCATCCTCCGCCTGGCCAAGGAGAAGGGGGTCACCTTCCTGGTGGCCAGCCACCTGGCCTCAGAGATTGAGAAAATGTGCGACAAAGTGCTGGTGCTCCACGAGGGGGAGATGCTCTCCTTCGACACCAAGGAGGAGGCCCTGCGCCTGCACCCCTCCCTGGAGGACTATTTTTTTGGCCAAGGTGCGGGACAAGAAGGGCACCGTCATCCTGTGAGCCGGGGCAGGGCCCTGGGACAGGCCGGTGTTTGGCTGAGCGTGGTAAGGAGGATGTGGATGGAAACGTTTTTGTCCAGTTTAAGCAATGAGCTGTTCAAGCTCCGCAGACGGAAGAAGTACCTGGTGTTTCTCATCCTGGGGTGCGCCATCTGCGTGATCAGCGCCCTGCGGGTGCTTTTTGGTCAACTATCTCACCGACGGAAGTGTGGATCCCGCAGCGGTGCTGGGGGGCTCATGTCCTCCAACCTCACCTTTATCCTGCTGATCTTCCTGCCTCTCATGGCGGTGATGGCGGCCAGCGACCTGTTTGTGGCGGAGCAGGCGGACCACACCATCCGTTTTTCCCTCATGCGCCCGGTGGGAAAGGGGAAGCTCTTCTTCTCCAAGGCCCTGGCGGTGTTTGTCCTGTGCGCCGTTGACCTGGGGGTGATGTACCTGGTCACCACCCTGGCCCAGGTGGTCCTGGGCGGGGGGACGGCGGGCATCCTCACCAGCCTGGGGGCCTGCCTGCTGGATTTGGTTCCCCTGGCGGTGCTCATCCTCTTCTTCTGCCTGCTGAACCAGGTGGGCCGGGGGTCTGGCCTCACGGTGCTGCTGTGCCTGGTTTGTTACATCGGTCTCCTGGTGCTGGGGACCTACCTCCCCGCGGTGGGAGGCCTGGTGTTCACCGGGTATCTCCGGTGGCACAACCTGTGGATCGGCATCACCCTGCCCTTCTTCTCCCTGCTGCCCCGGATGGGGCTGCTGGCGGGATACGGGCTGGTGTTCGGCTGCGGCGGGTACTGGCTCTTTGACCGGAAAGAGGCCTGAGTAACCTCGTACATTACGGAGAAAGGGGGCGGGCGACATGCCCAAGAAGACCACATTGCGCCAGCAGTTTCTCCGGGCCGGTCTGCTGATGCTGGTGCTGTCGCTGGTGTTGGGCCTGGGGTCATCATCGCGGTGATGGTGGTGTTCTGCCAAAGAGTTCCCGACGGGGAGAAATTTTTGGCGGAAAGCCTTAGCCTTCCTCTTTGGGAAGGGAGACCATGGGCCCCAGCGGCATGGTGCCCGACCTGGTGCTGGCCGGGGGTGGTGCTGTGTTTGCTGGTGGCGGGGGTGTGCATCCTGGTGACCCACCGGCTCACCGGGCGGATCACCGCCACCCTGAAAACCCCTGCGCCGGGCGGCGGACAACCTGAGGGACGGGGAGCTGGACTTTCAAATCCTCTCCTGCGAGCTGCGGGAGCTGGATGAGCTCAGCCAGTCCCTGGAGAGCGTCCGCCAGCGCCTGAAGGCCACCGCCGTGGCGGAGGCCGGCGCCCAGGAGGAGCGGGGCCTGCTGATGGCCAACCTCTCCCACGACCTGCGCACCCCCATTACCGCCATCAAAGGGGTATGTGGAGGGATCCAGGACGGCATTGCCAACACCCCGGAAAAGCAGCGCCACTACCTGGACATCATCTATAACAAGTCCCTGGTGATGGAAAAGTTGGTGCGGAACATGTCCGACTTTTCCGAGTACGAACTGGGGCGGATGCAATACCATTTTGAGTACGTGGACATGAGCCCCTTCCTCCGGGATCTGGGGGAGGAGTACCAGGAGGATCCCGGCAGAACGGCATGACTTTCTCCAGCCAGATCCCCCAGGGGCGGTACATCGTCACCGCCGACCGGGGAAAGCTGAAGCGGGTGCTAGATAACCTCATCTCCAACGCGGTGAAGTACGGCCGCCCCGGCGGCGCTATTGCCCTGTCTGCGGAGGAGTATGAAAGGGCCTGGTGATCCAGGTTTCCGACAACAGGAAGGGCATCAGCCCCCAGGCCCTGAGCCATGTGTTTGACAGTTTCTTCCGGGCGGACACCGCCCCCCACCAGTTCCGTGCCCGGCAGCGGCCTGGGGCTGGCCATCTGCCGGAGCATTGTGGAAAGCCACCACGGAAAATCTGGCTCACCAGCGAGGAGGGAGAGGGGACCCGGGCCTTTCTGTACCTCCCCCTACAGAAGGAGGAAGGGGTGTTACGATGAAGATTTTAATCATTGAGGACGACCAGAGCGTGGCCGAGCTGGAGCGGGACTACCTGGAGATCAACGGCGGCTTCCAGTGCGACCTGCACACCGACGGGACCCAGGGCCTCCAGGCGGCCCCTCACCGAGGACTATGCCCTGGTGATTGTGGATGTGATGCTCCCGGGCCTCAGCGGCTTTGAGATCTGCCGCCGCCTCCGGGAGGAGAAGGACACCCCCTGTCATCATCATCTCCGCCCTGGCTGACGACATTGACAAGGTCCGGGGCCTGGGCCTGGGGGCGGATGACTACATGACCAAGCCCTTCTCCCCCAGCGAGCTGGTGGCCCGGGTGAAGGGCCACATCCAGCGGTACCAGCGCCTGGTGGGCAGCCGGGAAAAGCCCCGGCCGGAGATTTTGAAGGTCCGGGGCCTGGAGATCGACCGGGAGAGCCGGCGGGTGTGGGTCAACGGCAAGGAGGTCAACATGACCAGCAAGGAGTACGACCTCCTCCTCTTCCTGGCCGAGCACCCGGACACGGTCTTTTCCAAGGACCGGCTCTTCGACCATGTGTGGGGGATGGATGCCTATGGGGATGTGTCCACCATCACCGTCCACATCAAGCAACATCCGGGATAAAATCGAGCTCAACCCAGACCGCACCCAGTACATCGAAACCGTCTGGGGCGTGGGCTACCGCTTTCGGGGATAAGCGGGGGGCCGCCTGCCGCGGAAAACATCGAGATGCTGAAACCACCGTTTGGCTCCTGGCCAGGCTGGTGGTCTCTTTTGGAAACGGAGAACACAGCGCCCCCAGGCCCAATGGGCCTGGGGGCGTGGTTGACCCGGGGCAAAGACAGGGGGAGAGGGTGGAAAGGAAGGATATCAAGACAGAAAAGAGGGTGCCCTGTCCCAGCGGCGGGGGTGTCCGAAAAAGGTTTCCGGAGGAGGATACACTCCTTTGTGTTGAAATAATACCTCAAATCGGCTGCAAAATCAAGAGGGAAAGACAGAAAATATCGAAAAGAACGGGGAAAAATGAATGAGAGGAAAAAAAAACTTTGCAGAATTGCTGGGCCGTCAGGAAACGCAAGGGCCCCTTTGCCGTCGGGGGCGGCAGGGGAGAAGCCGGGGCCCTGGCCGGTGACGGCGTAGGCCATGGCCTGAGAATTGACCGGGAGAACTGGCGGGTGGAAGGCAATGGCAAGGCGGTCAGCGTGACCTGCAAGGGGGGACCGACCGTCTCCTCTTCCTGGCCGAGCATCCGGACACGGCCTTAGACCTCCCCGGCATACAGGACAGGAAACCCACCTTGGACTCCGAGCCAAGGTGGGTTTCCCCGACAAAGGGACAGAAAAGGGTGTAAAAAGAGGAAAGGGAGGAAACGGGGGCCTCAGCCCCCGGCAGGGTGGCAGCAGACCTGCACCCGGGCGGCACAGCGGCCCGCTGGCTGATGTGCAGCAGCAGGTACTGGTGCTGGGGGAGAGCTCCGCCAGCGGCTCCTCCCGCCCCTGGTAGACCAGGGAGAAGGAGAGGTCCACGCCCTTTGCTGCGGCCAGAGTCTGCAGGGCGTGGAGGAAGGCGGCGCCTTTCCGGGTGAGGGAGACCCCCAGGTACTGCCGGACAAAACCGGGGTCTGCCAGTTCCGGGTGGATGCCGTCCACCAGAAGGTAGTCCGGGGTCTGGTATCCCACCGGGGAGAGGCAGCAGCCTAAGACGGCCTGTCCGGGGCACAGCCAGCGGCTTTCTGTTCCCCCGTTAGGAGGGCAAGAAGGCGGCTGGCGGAGGTGGTAAGGGCGGTTCTTGGGTTGATGTTCATGGTATTCACCTCCGATAATGCAATGATACACAAATTAACTTGCAAAATCAAGAGGAAAATCCCCGGAATTATGAGAAAATATGAATTATGAGAAAAAACTTCATGCAAAAAGAAAGCCGGCTCGTTTGCCGGCCCTCTTGGCGGAAGTCTCAGAAGGTGCTGATGGGCAGATCCGGGTCCTCCCCGGTCTTTTCCACCTGCTGGATCTGGACGTAGTAGGCGAAGGTGTCGCTGACTTGATCTTCACCCGGTCCCCACCTTGTGGCCCAGCAGAGGGCCTTGCCCACGGGGGACTCCTTGCTGATAAGCCCCTTCAGGGCGTCCTGCCGCAGGGTGGTCACCAGCTGGATGGTCTCCTGGGTGCCGTCGTCCTCCACCAGGAAGGTGACCTTGTCGAAGAGGGCGATCCCCTCCCCTGGGAGGTCCCGTCGATGACCACCGCGGTTTTGATCATGTTTTGGAGGTAGCGGATGCGGCTGTCGTTGCGGTTCTTCTCCCGCTTCGCCGCCTTGTACTCAAAGTTTTCGCTGAGGTCGCCGAAGGACCGGGCCACCTTCACCTCCTCAATGAGCTGGGGGCGGAGGACTTGGATCCGGTGCTGGAGCTCCTCTTTCATCTTGTCGATGTCCACTTGGGTCAGTTCGTCGTGCATAAACAGTCGCCTCGTTTGAAAAGAATCGGGAAGTCAAAGAAATTTGGGGGCAGGTCCGGGGCCCCCTCGGCGGCCAGCAGGGCGCGGATGGACTGCTTCCCCGCCAGCAGCATCAGCTTGGAGGTGCCGTGGGCCAGGAGTTTTCCCTCTGCGGTGGTTACTGTGGCCTCCGCCAAACAGATGGACCGGCCGGCCCGGATGACCCGGCCTTCCGCCACCAGCGTTCCCTGCCCGGGCCATGCCCAGGGTGGTGACGGACAGGTCCAAGGAGGTGTACCCCTGGTCCTCGTCCATGTCGCAGTAGGCCGCCCAGTAGCCCGCCGTGTCAATGAGGGAGGAGTAGGCGCCCCCCATGAATGCTGCCGAAGGCATTGCCGTGGCGGGCATAGGAGAGGGGAGGGTCAGCCGGCAGTAGCCCGGCCCATGGCCTCAAAACGCATCCCCAGGAGGGAGAAGTAGGGCGCCTGGGTGAGCAGGTCCATGAGGGCTTGGGTGTGTTGGGGTTGACGGTGCGGGCCATGGGACGGCCTCCTTTCTCACGAGTCCCTGCCAGTCCAGGGGATGCCAGGGGATGCTATCCCATTCAGTATAGCACGCCCCGCCTGTGGGAACAAGGGAGGGACCAGATTTTCTCCCGCCCCTTGACAAGGATGGCGGGATCTGCTATCCTCCATACATACCGAAAGAATGTAAAGGAGGGAGCCCATGGCCCGCAACAAGCACCCTGAGGTGACGGAGGAGCGGATCTTAGACGTGGCCCAAAGCAGCTCTTCCTGGAAAAGGGGTACGAGAATACCACCATCCAGGACATCGTGGACGGTCTGGGGGGCCTGACCAAGGGGGGCGGTGTATCACCACTTCAAGTCCAAGGAGGAGATCATGGACGCGGTGGGGACCGGATGTTCCTGGAAAATAACCCCTTCGAGGCCGTCCAGGGCCGCACCGACCTGAACGCCCTGGAAAAGCTCCGGGAGGCCATCCGCCTGAACCAGAGCGACCAGACACGCACCCGCTGGACGGTGCAGGCCATCCCCCTCACCTACAGCCCCCGGATCCTGATGGGGATGATCGAGGCCAACCGGCGCATCCTCACCCCCCTACTACCAGGCGCTGCTGGAGGAGGGGAACCGGGACGGTTCCCTCCCGCACCGACTACCCCCGGGAACTGGCGGAGCTCCTCCCCCTCCCCTCACCAGCCTGTGGCTGCTGCCCTCGGTGTTCCCCGCCACCAAGGGGGAGGTGAAGCGAAAGTTCCAGTTTCTGGGGAGATGCTGGCGGCGATGGGGGTCCCCTCTTCGACGAGAGCATCCGGGAAGTGGTGGACCAGTTCTTCGACCAGATCCCGGAGGACCTGGCCCCCAGGCGCCAAAATAAGATTGCCGCAACGGCAATTTTATTTTCCCCTAATACATTCGTTCGGTAGGTATGAAAAGAGAAGGAGGTATCCCATGAAACCGATGTGGAACAACCGAAACCTGCGCCTGCTGGTCCTGGGCCAGGCCAGCTCCCTGGTGGGGAACTACACCTTGAAGTTTGCCCTGTTCATGTACATCCTGGAGGTGACGGGCTCTGCGGCCCCTCTTTGCCACCTTCCTGTCGGTGGCCATGGTGCCCACGATTGTCCTGTCGCCCTTTGGGGGGATCCTGGCCGACCGGGGGACCGGCGGAAGATCATGGTCACCCTGGACGCCTGCGCGGGGCTGGCGGTGCTGCTGGCCGCCCTGACCCTGCCTCTGGGCCACGCCCTGGGTGTCATCGGCGCCCTGCTGGTGGTGCTGTCCGTGTTGGGGGCCTTTGAGTCCCCCACCGTCCAGGCCTGCGTGCCCCAGATGCTGGAAGGGGAGGACCTGGTCCGGGGCAACGCGGTGGTGGCCCAGGTCCAGGCGGTGGCCTCTCTGGCGACGCCCTTTCTGGGCAGCGTGCTCTATGCCGCTGTGGGGCTGGTCCCGGTGCTCTGGGGGGCGGCGGGCTGCTTTTTGGTCACCGCCCTGCTGGAGTGCTGCCTCCAACTGCCCCCGCCGGCCCCGGTGGAGGGGCTGGGGGTTCGGGAAGTGCTGAAGCAGGACCTGGCGGCCAGCGGGCGGTTTCCTCTGGCGGGAGGAGCCGGGGATGTTAAAGCTGCTCCTCCTGGCTGCCTTGGTGAGCTTCTTCCTGGCGGGAATCCTGGTGGTGGGGTTTCCCTTCCTGGTGCGCACTGTGCTGGGCCTCTCCGCCACCCACTACGGCGGGGCGGAGAGTGCCCTGGGGGTGGCGGCGGTGCTGGGGACCTTGGGGCGGTATGGGGTGCTGGTGGCGGGGTTCTGCCTGTGCCAGTTTGGGTGCAGCTTCTTCTCCACCTATGCTATCGCCGCCATCCAGGGGCGGACCCCAGCGAGTCTCATGGGGAAGGTGATGTCCTGTGTGTACACCCTCTCCCTCTGCGCCCAGCCCCTGGGGCAGCTGGTGTACATGGGGCCCTGTTTGACCGGTTTGCCGGCCAGGTGTTCTGGGTGCTCCTCCCCCACGGCTTTGGTGGTGTGCGCCGTGGGTTTGGCCACCCGGGGCTTCTTCCGGCGGTGGGAGGGACAGACACCGGCAGAGAGATAAAAGCAAAAATTTGTCCGCTAAAATGCAATATATAATTGACATATCGGAAGATATCGTGTATACTCTCCCTGTCAGAAGCCGAAGACGGCGGAGGAGGTGCCCGTGAAGAACAAGAAACTGAAACTGGCCCGGCTGGAGCGGGACATGAGCCAAGCCGACCTGGCCCAGGCGGTGGGGGTCACCCGCCAGACCATCGGCCTCATTGAGTCCGGCAACTATAACCCCACCCTCAAGCTCTGCGTGGCCATCTGCCAGGCCCTAGGCAAAACCTTAAACGACCTGTTTTGGGAGGAGGAGACAACATGAAACACACCATCGAAGACGAACGCACCCGCGGCCTGAAACGCCAGGTCCGGGGGAGGCCTACCTGCTCACCGCGGCCCTGCTGCTGGTGTCCCTGTTCTGGAAGACCTACGGCCTGGGGCTGCCGGTGACGGCCTGCCTCACGGAGCTGGTGGTCCTGCTGGTGGGGGTGGTCTACCTGGCGGTGCGGAGCACCTTGGTAAGCTACGAGTTTGTGGACCCCAGCAAGGCCGGCCGGCGGCTGCGGGCCCTGGCGGTGGTGGCCATCAGCGCGGTGGTGGCGGTGGCCAACGCCGTCCGCAACTGGAACACCTACGGCGACCGGTACACCGGCCTGCTGGACGGCCACTTCCTGGCGGTGCCGGTGGTGACCTTCCTGGCCTGCGGGGCGCTGCTCTCCTGGCCTTTTTTCGCCCTGGGCCGGGCCAGCAGCGCCGGGCAAAAGCGGCTGGAACGGCAGATGGAGGACGAGGACGAGTAACCGCAAAACACCCCGGCTGCCGGAGGACTTCCGTCCCACGGCAGCCGGGGGTATTGTGGTTTAGGGGTGGGAGGGCTCAGGGCCCGAGCATTTCGGCAGCGAAGGCATCCAGTTGGGCCTGCAAACTGGCGCCCTGGTCGCCGTAGCGGGACTGCAGATCGGCGGGGGTGGCATCGCCGATCCAGGTCCACAGCCGCTCCCCATCCCGAATGGTCCAGAGGAAGGCGCAGTAGGGCTGGTGGGGACTGTTCCCCTGGGGTGAGCCAGGTGGTTCCGTCTATGGTTTCGGCGGCCATGCCCTGGTCCAGCAGGGGGCCAGGTTTCCCTCCCCCTGGAGGCGGTAGTCCACGCGGTAGACCACGACGCCGTCGGTGTCGGAGGCCTCCTGGGTGACCACGGGGGTCAGGGCGGTGAGTTCCGCCTGGGTGATGGCACCGTCGCTGCCGGCCTCTGCCAGCGTCTTTTGGAATTCTCCAATCCGCTGTGTCAGGAAGGACTGGACGTACTCCGGCACCTCTTGAGGGACTTCCTCAGAGAAGGTAGATGTGATAGAAACCCCGTTGTGGTGCTGGGCGAACACCTCCCAGGCAAAGGTGGCGACATGGTCCTCGAAGGTGCCTTCCAGGCCGTGGTTGCCGTAGTCAAAGGCCAGGGAATCGCTGTTGGTTCTGGAGACCAACTGCCAGGTGGTCTCTCCGTCCTTCTCCTCCCAGTAGAAAGCGTAGTAGGGCTGGCCGGCACTGGTCCATTCCGTAAGCCACATCCCGCCAGTGGGGAGGGGGCTCGGCTTGGGCCCCGCCGGCCAACAGGTAAGCGGGCCCATTCCGCACATGGAGGCGATATTCCACGCGGTAGACTGCCACCCCGGCATCGCCGGTGGAGACCTCAATGGGAACGGGGGTCAGGCCGGTGAGCTTGGCCTCGGTGACGTATCCGCCTTCTGCCCCATCTTCGTTGTATCCAGCGGCGATATCAGCGATCGCATTTTCCGTCAGGGCTGCCACGGCCTCCGGCACCTCGCCGTCAAACTCCCTCTGGATGGGGACGGCGCTGCTGGGGACGCTGCCGGGGAAGGTGCACCCCGCGGCGACAGCGACCAGCGCCAGCACGGCGACAGTGATACCGGCCTTCCGGCGGGTGCGCTGGGCGATGCGGGTGATCCGCTCCCGGAGGGCCGGGGGCTGCCGGCCATGGTGGTGGCGGCGGTGAAGCGGTGGGAGGGTTTCCCACAGGTCAGGCGGAGCAGGGTGCGGGCGTAGGCCCCCGCTCCCCTTCGCCCAGGGTGCGGATGGTGGCCTCGTCGCAGGCACTCTCCCCATCCCGGCGGGAGAGGACAGCCCCCACCACACCAGGGGTTGTACCAGTGCAGCGCCACGCACACCCCCGCAGAAGGGTCCAGATGGGGTCCCCGTGGCGGAAGTGGGTGGTCTCATGGGCCACGGCGTAGCGCAGGGCCTCTGGGTCCTCCAAAATCTTTGGGGGCAGGTAGATGGCGGACGGGCCAGGCCGAAGAGACAGGGGGACTCCACGGCCTGGGTGACGTAGACGGGGCGGCGGGTCCCCGCCACCTCCACCGGCTGGCGGGACCGCCGGAGCTGCCGGGCAAAGCGGAGGTTGGACCCGGCCAACCACAGGGCGACCGCTGCCATCCCCACCAGCCAGAGCAGGGTGAGCCCCTTGGTTCAGGGAGAGGGTGGGCAGCCCTTGTCCTTCCCTCCAGGGCAGACGGGGACGGTGCGGGGGCCGGCGCTGGGTCGGCGGCCTCCGGGGGAGGCGGCCGGTGCTGGGTCGGCGGTCTGAATGCTGGGGACGGTGATACCCCTCTGCGGCAGAATCCGCCGGGACAGAGGTGCTGGCGGCCAGGGTGGGGACGGCGTTGCCCACGGAGAAGGGGGGCCCACCCGAAGTTCACGGGGATCAGCAACCGCACCAGCACCAGGGCCCACAGGGCGTACTGGAGGCGGGGATCGATCCGGCCGCCCAGGGCGTAGCGCAGGCCGATCACGGCGGCGGTCAGGACGCAGGCGCTAAGGATCCATTCCATCATGACGTTCTCCCTCCATTTCTTGCAGCATGTCGTACAAGGCGTCAATCTCCTCCTGGGGCAGGGCGTGCTTTTTCGTCAGGGACCTGACCATGAGGCTGCGGCTGCCCTGGTAGACACGGTCCAGGAAATCCTCCGTCTCCTGGAGGACGGCCTCCTCCCGGCCCACCAGGGGTCGGAAGGTTTTGAGGCCGGTTTCCGCATCGCTGGCCACGGCGCCCTTCCCCTCCAGCCGGCGCAGGAGGGTGAGGGTGGTGCTGCGGCTCCAGCCCAGTTTTTCCGTCAGATGGTCGGCGGCCTGGCGGCCGGTGGCAGGGCCATGGGCCCACAGGAACTCCATGACGTGCCACTCCGAGGGGTTCAGGTGAATGCTTTTTTTTTTGGGTTCATGGGGACCGCTCCTTTCTGTTTACTTCCGTAAACAGATCATAGCACGAGAGTTTACAAATGTCAACAGGAAAAAGAGAAGAAAAGGCTGAACCTGGAACGCGAATTGCGGCCAGGTTCAGCCTGGTTATATGGAGGACTGCGAGTTCTAGAAACCATTCGGGAACTTCTGGATAAGCGGTTTTTATAACGCTCTGTTTAAGGTGTTAGTAGGAGAGATATTTATTCAGCACATGGGGTTCTTCTGTGGTACAATAATAATGGCTATAAAACCTTGTATATCTTTTCTCAGAAGGAGGAGGTGAAGTGTTATGGGAAAGTATACGGACGACGAGATTAGATCCATGCGAAAAATCACTGCCAGGATTGCCGCAGATTATCTTGGAATATCCCCCATGATGGTAACTTTGGGCATGAGAAACAATGTACTTCCAATTGGTTTCGCCATCAAAAAAGAAAACCGATACAGTGAGAGCTGGAGCTATAATATCATTCCGGAGCGATTGATTGCTTATAATCACGGCAGGATTAATGAGATTCAAGTCCAGAATATTGAGAAGAGTTTAAACGCTATAATTAAACAGTTCGAAGAAATGAAACACGATTTGGTTTTTCTATTAAGAGAAAACGAGGAATTGGAGGGATGAAACAGTTCTTGGCAATTATTACGTCAAACGATGACGTAGGAAAAGCGCAGAAGGTCCAGACTGATAAGAAAAAAATTGTGCTGATTTAGATAGGAAGGAGGTTGGAGAGATGATGTCGTTCCTTACAGTTGAATTAACACGCAAAGAGCTCTATGAAGAAATATGGACACTTTCAGTAGCGGGGGTTGCAAGAAAGTATGGCATCCCCTATGCCAAATGCCTGGCGCAGATCAAGGAAGCCCAGATTCCCGTTCCTCCCTCCGGCTACTGGACCAAAATCAATTTCGGAAAACAAGTGGAACAGATTCCCCTTCCGGGCGATGGAGATGCAATCGTTACGCTGCAAAAAGATAATTTTCAGAAGCCCAATATAGCCAAGAGTGAACAAGTGGTCCAAACCACCTCTCTGCGAGAGAGAACGGAATCGGTGTCGCCTAATGCGCCCGTTCCTATGGATCCGATTCCGCAATCGGCCGCTGAGGAAGCAACCAATCAAGCGCCACTGGAGACGGTTCAAAGATGGGAGCAGACCTTTTATGTGTATGATCGGGAAACGCTTTATCAAGAAGTTTGGAATATGCCTGTGACAGAGGTGGCGAAGCGATATAAAGTCTCTGATGTTACCATTCATAAAGTCTGCAAGTCGCTGAATATCCCAACCCCGCCCCCAGGCTATTGGGCAAAATTGCGTGCTGGAAAGCCAGTAAAGAAAACGCCTCTTCCACCTGGTGGAGAATCAAAAAAAGATGGGAGTGCAGACCGGAGCAGGGATTCCAAATCGCAGTAATGAAATGACAGTTCCCCTGGAGTTTTTGCCGGAAGAAGAACGACAAGTGGTATTGAATGTAGCGGCGCAGATTTTGCTGACTCAAGAAAACGAAAGAATGCGGCCTGAAATTGTAGCCCATCGGAAAAAGATTGCCGAGTGGAACAAGCGGAAACGCCAGCAGGAGCGGGAATTTGGCGCAGGCTGGAATCGGGGAAGAAATCGGGAACCTGCGCCTCCCTTTGCGGAAGGGGTTTCAGAAGAGCAACAGTCCCGTGTGTTCCGGTTGATTGATGCACTGGCAAAGGCCATGACCCCGCTTGGGTGGGAATTGACGGCTGACCTAGAATTTGCAATGGGTCAGGATTCCGTCACGCTTTTGTTTTCTGAGTCAACCGATCAAGTTTTACATATTCCAACAAAAGAAGAAAAAATTTGAAACTGCTGCAATACGAAGAGGAAAGGAAAAAAACACTCCTGGGCCAGCAAACCACAAATTCGAAAGTACGATGCTGTTTACAATGGCCGTTTAGGCGTATCTATCAATGGAGCAAGAACATTCCGGGATGGCCGCTCCTGCGTTTTGGAAGAGCGTTTGGGGGATATGATGCTCGCCATGTATGAAGAGGCAGAGCGGGTCAAGCAGGCACGTCTGGCCCGAGAGGAGGCGGAACAGCAGCGCCGGGAGCAGGAGCGAAAGCGTGAGGAGCTTCGCAAGCTATATAATGTGGAGGTAGACCGGACTCTGGCCCTTGTTAATTGCGCAGAGGACTATGAAACCGCATGCAGAATTCGAAGCTATGTCTCCGCTATGGAAAAAGCACACCCGGAGCAGGACCTCTTAGAATGGGCGGCCTGGGCACGTGCAAAAGCAGATTGGTACGACCCTACAATCGCAAAAGAGGATGAGCTCTTGGGAAAGCGAGAACATGAGAAAAATAAGAAGGATAAAGGACCCGAGCATAAAGGTTATTGGTGGTAAAATTGGTGTATCATCAGACAAATATACCAATTTGTTAATGTGAAAAGCAGTCGTAGAAAAAGAGGCCGAAATTTGGATGTCTCATTTTTGAGTTCCAAATTTCGCCCTCTGTCCACATGGGAAGCGTTGACAAAAAGATACCAGCTGAAAATGAGACTTCTGGATTCAGAAGAGATTCATCTTCGTTTTTATAGTATGATCTTCTGATTTTTTTTGGAGGTCTCATTCTTGAGTTCCAAATTCCGAGTTATGTTATTAATTACAGAAATTAGTCCGCAAGTAGTCGTTTAAAATTATGATAAACAATATACGTAATATTTTGTACCCCAAGAGTATCGCTGATTAGGTCATACGTTGATTGTAAGTCTGTGGGAGTATACCTTTTTGGTGCCGATTTTTGAAAATGGGCCATCACTTTCAACGAGTAATCTTTCCATTGGAATCTGTGATAATATTTTTTGGCAGTTAGTTGTTGTACACATACTAGAATTAACTGAAAAATAGTATCCTGCATTTAAAAAATGGTGCATTATTCCAACATTGCCGGAATACCAATGGATAATTGCCTTAGAAACTTTGTGTCTCAGCAAAATTCTGAGCGTATCATATTCAGCCATCCTCGAATGAACACTTAAAAGTTTATTTTGTTCTGCAGATTTACGACAAATAAAGTCGAAAATATTAAGCTGCTTTTGCTTTGTACCAATGAACCTCTTAGAAAAGTCAAGACCAACCTCTCCGATATATTGTGTAGTAGACAGCCCATGTAGAAAGGCGCTTTTAGAAAAATTGACTTCAGAGCTTTGTTGAGGATTATATCCCAATGCAAATTTAACAAATTTGGTTTCGGGATACAGTTTTCTGCAAGAATAGTATACTTCAGGAGAATTTGTTACGCATAAAGTGTATTGCTGCAATTTATTAATTTGATCATACCAATATTTATGATTTTTGTAGTAATCCAAATGAAAATGTGTATCAATTAGATGCATATTCTATCCCTATCATTCGCATAAGATCCTTGTCCCTTGAAAAAAGTTCCAAAAGATCGCTAATAGTCGCTTTGTATAGCCTTAGAAAGGCTAATGACTCTTCCTTCGACAACTGTCCTGTTTGTTTAATTCGTTTTAGTAGCGCTTGATCCGTAGATTTTACTGCCGCGCTGATAGAACTCAGAAGGTCGACCAAATCTGAACGTCTTGAATCCGTTGCAGACAAAATATAGTCATATGAAAGAGCATTAAATGTGTAGTGTTCGTTTGGGACTATCACGTCGAGAAGTGAAGATTGCCGAATTAGACATGGATAACAATATCCGCAATTTTCTGGTTGTGATTTTCCGTGCCAACGCGTATTACAAGGGTGAGCATGATATTGTTTTAGACACACAATCAAGAAAGCCTTTGGTATCTTTATGCTCTTGAATCATCTCACGTTTAGTCATAAAAGCATAGGGGTTAATTATTTTGTGACTAATCCCCAACTGTAAAAAAGCTGATTCAGCATTTTCAAAAAAATAGGGATGCGTTGTTCGGGTGCTACAGCTTCCTTTTCTCCCTGGAGTTAGAGGAAGATTAAGGCCAATAAATCCGTTTTCAGGTATGTAAACGGGTGTATTAGCTCCTATTGCTTCAGCGACACAAATCGCAGCGGCTAAGAATAAGAACGATCTACTTCTGCTCGTGTTTTCTGCCGGTAATTTCTCAATTCCTAGTGGCTTATATGCTTTTTGCGGTAAACGTAAATAGCATTTTTGATGTTTGTGGAAAACTTTCATTAAAGTGATGTACTATTTCGTTTTGTATCTGTTCAAGCTTTCCGAATTCCTTAAACCCGACAAATATAACGTTTTTGCCCTGTGACAACAATTCATATGCGCCACAATATGAGTCCAACCCTCCTGAAAGAAGGGATACTGCGTCATATTCTTCAAGAGATACTAATTTTTGGGGAGGTCGTTTATGATTATCTTGGTAACGATTAGTAGGTTCACATTCTCTGAAATCAATTGTCCAAATATCTCCCGAAAGAAATGAGAGCATTTTTTCTAAGCTGGTACGCACTGAATTCCAATGAGAATATTCTATAACCGGAATAGAAAGATGTAACTTACGCGTCCATCCATCGGACGAAAAAGAACGAGATATTCTTTTTATCTGCTGCAAACACAGATAATGCGAGAATATATAAATCTTCGCAGATTGGCGATACACTCTGAATGCCAAGTTTTCTGTACCATCCATCACGTATATTTGACGCAATAAGTCCGCCTTTTCCAGGAACATTTAAATTAAATGTAATTGCGTCATTGAAATAAGTACTTTTTTTTCTTTTTCGATACATTTGTTAATCCAGATTTTCATATGAATCACCATAATATAGTTCCATCAGTTCAAAACCCTTTTTTAATATATCTTGAACTATGGTTTCATTCGAAAGGTTATGTGGATTGATTGAGGCAAGAATCTCACTAGTTAAAGTAAGTTCCATGGTATAGTAAATATAGTCTTGCATTTCTGCAATACGCTGATTTGCTTGAACAATATTAGGGCATTTATTCCGAATTTGCTTATCAAATAATTGTGCAAATTTTAGCTTTGCAAATTGACATACCATTTCCTTTAATAAATCCATTAATTTCTATATTATTTAAATCTTCAATCTTTTGAATATTAAGGACAGAAAGGGTTTCAGAAATGCAATCTAAAGCAATAGCATCGTCAATAGTTTCGCCATTGTTAGCAAAATGAAGAGTCAATTCGTTTATTGCATCCTCTGGATCCATGGCTAGTATATCTTCTCGTCCAATGTCTCGAAGAGCGGTGGCGTAACCATTGAACTGCTATTTGATGCAAAACTTGCAAATCCAGCGAAGACGTGGGCAACCCGGCTATTGGCATATCCTTCGGTGTTTATAGCCTTGGCATATTTTGATGCAGCAGCGCTCTTTACGGCACTTGATGGATTGTTAATATACATAGATACTCCTCGTTTTGCCTGTGCCCAGTGAGGAGTAGACGGGGCAATATATCCTTTAGATGTTCCCATTTTTATCTCCGATCAACAGCCTTAGCAGCAAAATTTCCACTTGCAATTTGTGATTTAATTACTTGCGAAATCTTTTGGCTTTTTTTCCAAATCATCAAGTAGACTACTAATTTGTGTAGCATTCGCACTATACATTCGGGTAATATGTGGTACCGATGACGGGCCAAAAAATGAGTTAGGCTTTGCTTTCAGCGCGTCAACTATATCTGATTGGTAATCTGGGTATTCTTTGTACACTCTGCTAATCATGCTTAGATTTATTGTATCAGACTTAAAATGAACCAACACAGCATCGCATATCTTGCGTTGAGATTCGGGTTCCATATCCTTAAGTTATTCTAGGCGAGCATCTTCTTGACCTTGTAGACAGTTTTGAATTGCAGCCAATATTTTTCGTTCCGCTTCATTAAACGAAGCGGATATAGTTTCTGTACTAGATAGTGATTCTCTAGATAGATAGAAGTACTTGCTTAGGTCCATTTTATAAAGATTCTTAGGTTCACTTTTGACCCAACGAATAACTCTTGGATTTTTCCAGAGTTTATAATTTTCGTTGAGTTCTTTATCATTATTTATACATGTTTCCACTTCTTTCAGCTGCTTTATTTCACCGTCAAATTCACTATTCCATTCATAGAGTTTTCTAAATGCTTTTATATCAATTGTTTCCAATGCTAAGAGCTTTGCCATAACTGAAAGATCAATTTCTGCTCCGAAATAAAGAGAAGCAAGATTCTTTCGAACAAAAAAAATGTGTTAAGAAATCTTTTTGCCTGACGTGGGTTTCCTTTTAGGCTGCTTGAAACAGCGAAGCTGATTTTTGATATAATGGAGGCATCTTCCTCTAAACTCGTTTGATTGGAATTTGCTTTAAATGATCCACCTGTTTCTTTAATTATTGATTCAATGACAGTGTATGTAAGAGATTTGTCTGCAAGCATAAGTTTTTATCATATAGTGTCCGAATTAGCTTTTCAAAGCTTTCTGTTTCCAAGTGCAATTGACAGATTAAAAGCAGTAGATAATTCTCAATGTCTTTTGGAGATAGTTCTGGAATTTTAATAGGCAATTGAATTATCTTCTCAATATAATCTGTAGATACAGCATATCCATCGTTTTGTGGATATTTAATGTTTACTGCATATTCAATGATTCTCTGATCTACGGCAACAATAAAAGTGGTTTTCTTTACAGATAAGAATAGCTTTATTGCTTCGAGAGTATCAATTATTCGATCCGGTGTACACCTGTCTAAATCATCTACAATAACAACAAGTGTTTTAACGGAAGTAACCTCCGCTAACATTTTTTCAAATTCAATTCTGAATTTTCTAACATTTTCTGTTTGCGTTTCAGAATCGCCTGCAGCTTTTTATATAATCATTTTTAAATGTCTCCAATTTAGAAATTATATCATCTGGATTAGATAACTCGGCAGAAAGATTGACTGCTATTGGAATAGGATTACCAGTCAATGCAGTGACCACATATGGGACTCCTTTAAACAATATGTTTTTGCCAAGTTTCAGAAAGTCAATGCGAGACAATAAACTTTTAATTTTCTCTCCAGCCTTTTCAAAAATGTCTCATTGCTTTGCAATGATTTTAATAGAGATTCCATGATGGCAACCTTTGCATCTTCGTATCCTTCAAATTGCCATGCATTCAATGAGATACAAACAATATCTTTGGTGTCGTGATCTATATTTTGTTGGATTAGTTGTAGTAGAGAAGACTTTCCCTGCACCCCAGCTGCCATATAAGCCTATTGTTAAGGGAGTTAGTTCTGGTTCTTTTATAAAATTAACAATTGTGTTTGCATATGGAGAGTAGAACAACATATCAATATTAGATGCATTATCTAACCACATTTTACGCCCTCCAATAACATTATTCTTTACAAGACCTCGCAGTTATGCCAATTCTTGATATCTTAAAGTTAGCGCGAATCTATCATTTCCCGCAAATGGAATGATTCTTTCAAATATTACTTTTTATTATACCACAAATTTCCCCATTTCTCAACGAGAAAAGCAGGCACAGAGAGACACCGGCAGCACCCAAGCTGCCAGCATTTCTCTGTGCCTGCTTCTAGTGAAGGGGCTGGGTGAGTTCGAACCCACCGACGAAGCGGATGAGGATCTCTTCTTTGGAGAGGACGGTTACTCGTTCAATCACTCGGTATACCAGGGTGTCGGAATACTCCGTAAGGTCGAGAGCTTCTGCGGAGATGAGGGCCATGATTTCCTTGGCTTTGTTTTCACGGCCCATATCCTGCTGGGCGTCCAGTTCCGCACGTTTTTTCATTTGCCTCAGCTGGAGCATCTCATCGCTGATTTGCTTGATCCGCAGATCCACGATTTCACTCCCATCCATCGCAAGCAGCCGGTCCAAGTCCTTGTCCAGGTCATGGAGCCTGTTTTCTATCACAAGGGATTGATTGCGGCGTTTTCTCCACCAATACAGTGTACAAGTGCTTCTTAAGGTGGCTGCCATTTCTTCCTGGTGGCCTTGAACCAGGGAACGAATGGCTTTCAGGATAGCGGAATAGAGTTCTTCTTCCTTGAGGCTGGGGGAGTCCTTGCAAACCTTTGGCCCGCATTCCAGCCGGTTGATGCATCGCCAGACGATTTGCTTCCCGCCCGTGGATACCCATGTCACCCTTCGAAAGTAACAGCCGCAGTTCCCGCAGACAAGTCTTTCCGAAAGAGCGTATTTGCTGGTAAACCGCCCACGATTGGTCTTGGCTTTCTTGGCATTGGCGGGCTTTTTACTTTTCCTGCGGGCGATTTCCTCTTGATTTGGTAAAACATTTCCCTCGGGATGATGGCCGGATGGTTGTCCTTGATGTAGTATTGCGGGAGTTCTCCATTGTTCTTCTTGACCTTGCCCTCAATGAAATCTGCCGTGTAGGTTTTCTGCAGCAGGACGTCACCCATGTACTTCTCATTCTGCAGGATGCGTTGGATGGCTTCCGTGCTCCAGTTTTGGTTGCCGGTGGCGGTTGGAACGCCCATGCTCTCAAGGTTTCCTTTATGGTACGCAGGCTATCTCCATTTAAGTAATTCTGAGCAATCAGCCGGATGATCTTCGCTTCTTCAGGCACAATTTCCGGCTCACCATCCGGCCCTTTGCGATAGCCCAGGAAGTTCTTATATCGGAAACTGAACCGGCCCTGCCGGTAGCCCATGCGGATGCCCCCTTAGTCACGTTGCCGCTGATGGATTCGCTCTCTGCCCCAGCTTTTGAGGATCCGCACGTGCTTGATGCAGTCCAGGGTGTTACGGGCAAAGCGGGAAATGGATTTCGTCAGGATGAGGTCGATTTTCTTCTTCCGGCACAGTTCAATCATTTTGTTAAATTGATTTTTCTTGGTGCTGACTGAAATCCCATCGTCCGCAAAATTCCGGCAGCTGCCATCCTCATGGTGAGTGATTTTATCCGTGTAATAGGCCACCCACCTCAAAAGCTGTTCTTGCTGTTCTTCTTCCCTCGGTGCTGACCCGGCAGTAGGCAGCTACCCGCAGTTTACGCGTTTTCGCTTTACTTAGGGTTTTTGTGCCATTTCTCCTTTCAAACCACGATATCGTTCAGCAGACGAAGCTGTACAGATGCGTCCGGTTGCAAAATCACCTGTTTCGCAGTCCTCTCAAAAGTTCCTGATCCAGGGCCGTGGCTGTGTGCCTGAAAGAGGGCTTTCAGGGTAATGGTCAGATGGTCTGCTTCCTTGATAAAGCAGGTTTTGTATTTTTCAGCGGCACACTGAAGCAACGTATCATCAGGGATAGGGCCAAGACGTTGTTGGCGGCATTTGCAGTCCCAAAAGTCCGATGAGGCTTTTTCCCATTTCGCCTCAGTCTACTTCCGCAGTATGGGCAGGTCATTCTTTTTTGGATAAACGGTGTTTGGGAGCGAGGAGAAGCTTTGCTCTGTTTCAAATCAGCTACTTTCGTGGCAATCTCCCTTTCCACAATCGGCGGATACTGTTCTCCGTCCCAATACCTGCTGTTGTCCAAAAATTCGGGATACCATATTTTTTGTTCCAAGAGGATGCATTCTCTCGGAACTTCAAGCCTGTTTCTTCTGCCATGATTGACAGCTGTTGGAGAGAGGCTCCATTAAGGTAACGAGTAAATATCTGCTCAATAAGGCGCCTCTTCTGGCCTCCACGCACGTTGTGATATGTAGATGATAATCATTATCACTTTACGGGTCCTTTCCGGTGAAAAAAAAAAGGTACCAAAAAAAAACATCGTCGTGAGTAGTGAACCGTAAGCAGCAATACG
>VOFI01000768.1_pt1 | contig 31071 bp, 30 predicted proteins | sample 5384131 | NCBI WGS metagenome assembly VOFI01 (sample SAMN12384728, study PRJNA508395) | human gut metagenome | isolation source: healthy gut H | host: Homo sapiens
ATGGCATCAGTTTTTAGGATCTCCAAATTGGGCATCCGATCATTGGAAACGACCAGTTCGCTGTTCTGACCGGGGAACAGCTCCACATGATACTCACGGGAGTCCTTCACATATCCTTCCGGAGCATCCATCTCCACCACGGAGTAAATGCCGGGTTCCAGATCGGAGATGTTGATTTCGCCCTTGGTGTCAGTTACGCGATCCAGGTAATGCGAGCCGTCCTCAATCTGCGCAATTCTGAAGGTCGCACCAGCGAGGCCGAGGCCGCTGTAGCTATCCAGCTTCACCAGACGGAAGCTGGGCTTCTGGGTGTTGGTGAACACGAACTGGGCATTTTCGTTACCGTTAATCTGGATGACACGAGTGGCGTCATCAATCAGGTAGCCATCCGGCGCGGCCTGCTCCGTCACCTTGTAGGCACCAGGCTCCAGATCGGTCAGGTCGATCTCGCCATTTGCGTCGGTGGTGTACTCCTTGGAGAAGGTGCCACCGACAAGCTCAATACGGAACCGTGCGTTGGGCAGAGGCTCCAAGGTGGTGCTGTCCAGCTTTACAAGATGGATACCCGGCTTCTGATCATTGAAGAAGATCAACTCCAGAATGCCATCGGAGCCTTTCAGCTCAATCTGCTGAGGTGTGGAATTGATGATGTGAGAGGAGTCGGTAGCGACTTCCTTTACAAGGTAGGTGCCGGGTTCCAGATCGGTTAACAGGATCTCGCCGAATTCATCAGTCTGGAAGGTGCCCAGAGACTGTGCATCTTTGGAAATTTCAAAGGAGATATTGGGCAGAGCCTCGTGAGTCTTAGAGTCATACTTGATCACACGCAGGCCGGGTTTCTCCTCGTTCACGATAGGAATTTCCACAGTGTCGCCGGAGATGACGGTTGCAGTATAGACTTCATCGGATTTGATATAGCCGGCAGGCGCTGCGATCTCCTGGATGCGATAAGCGCCAGGCTTGATCTCGGTGAAAACATGTTGACTTCTCCAAGCGCCTCTTCGACAGAACCGGCTGCCAGAGCTGTGCCTGGAAACATACCAAGCATCATGACAACTGCGAGAAGCATCGAAACAACTCGTTTTTTCATTTGGATTGACCTCCGTGCTTATTATCGTGAATGCATAAAGCATTCTTGGGTTGGATCGGTATGGAAAAAGGCAGTGTGCGTATTTCAGCACACTGCCTCCGCAGGGAACAATATTCAGTTTTCATTTTACGGAGATGTAATATTCCGTGTACTGGAAGGCTCCGTCACAATAGACATCCCATGCCTCAAAGGCGTACTCGCCGGGAGGGCAGGAATTGAAAAGTTCGACGATCTGGTCGGAACGCCAGGGCCAGAAGCTGTTGGCTGCCACGCTTTCGGGAATAGACAGCTTCACGGTCACAAGAGGGCTGCCATCCGCTCTGGTTACGGGCTTTCCGTTCTGCCAGGTCTGCGGATTGTCGCCGATGGCGTTATAGAGGGTGTACTGCATGCGACGGGTCTCAAAGAGGTTGCGCACGAACATGTACTCCTTACCACCGGAAGTGAAGTGGTTCGCCTCGGGTTCGGGCAGAGTCGGCTGATCCAGCAGGCTCCAGTCACAGGTGGGGTCCGGCAGGGTGTCAGTTTCCTGCGTAGCGAACATACTGTTCTGGTACTTGCCCACATCGGTGATCTCATACACATAGCCGTCGCTGCAGGGGATCTTGTCGCCCGCCTTGGGCTCGGGCATGACATCCGCCTGTGTGTAGTCAGCTTTCTTAGCTCCCACTGCCACGCTCTGCGTCTTCGCGGGAGCTGTGCCGGTATACGGCTTATCGCTCTCAATCTGGACACAGCCGTTGGTGCTGTCCCAATGAACATTGAAACCAACCGCCTTGCCGATATCGCGGAGCATCACATAGTTGTTGCCGTTGATAGCGTATGCGGTCATCTTCACTTCCTGACCATCGACAAAGAACCGATGGCTGCTCAGCTCAGCAACGACGCCGGCCGCATAGGCCACGGAGCCGCCAAAGAGCATGGTGCCGACCAGAAGACCGGCGATAAAGGATCCGATTCTCTTCATTTTCTTTCACCTCATCAAGTGTATTCCAGCCACTCTCTGCGGGGGAAAGGCGTAGGGATGAATTACTGATTGCAGTAGGCCTGGAGGCCACGCAGGAAGATGTCTTCCTTGGTTGCCCGCCTGTTCTTAACCAGATCTCTCATCTGGTCATAGGACTCGCGAGGCAGGCGCAGCCGAATGGCTACGCTGGACTCGGTGGGGATGGGCTTGGTACGACTCTCACGATTGCGGGGCTTATTGGTTTTCATAGTGTTCCTCCAGTTCATTTATCGAATCTCTACTGCCTGCACGCACAGACGCAGAGAGGGCTGGTTAGCGATACAAGTGATCAAGGTAATTCGGTTATCTCCCATCTCATTCAGGTACGAATAGTCGGTATAGGAGATGGACCCGACAAAAAGTCACTTGGTAGGTCTTGGTGCCGATCGCGGTCTTGTACTCCACGATGTCACCGATCTTCACATTCTTCAGCTTAGCAAAATAGGCATGGCTGCCACGATTGTGGCCGAACAGACCAATGTTGCCGGTATAGATGCCAGACGAGGTATAGTGACCAGCTCCTTTGGACATTGAGCTGTCAGTAGCGCCTTCATACACCTTGCAGCTCAGGCTGACACGGTCGATCGAGACTTTGCCGATGCTGCCATCTTTCTGTTTCAGATCAGTAATGGTGACAGAGGGCTGATACGGAACTTCGATTAGGCTGCCACCAGAGATGATGCTGGAATTGCTGAAATCGGACTCCGGATATACAGTCGTTGCGGATCCACCGCTCAGGCCATATTGGATACCGCTGCTCAGATAGGGGTTATTGAGCGAGGTCTCCAGGAACTCCTGGCTTAGGCCGTACTGGATTTCTGGAATATCGTAGTCGATCTGGTTGCGGGCACCGTAGTTGTAGCCGGCATCATACAGATCCTCGTAGTTGGTGCTGCCGTAGTAGACGGGATTGGCCGAGGTTTCGAACGAGTAGTCTGCGGCACTGGCAGAGCTCGCCATGCCGAGGGCCATAGTCAACATGCAGCACAGGGTCAAAATGCGTTTGAGTTTCATACGGGTTCCTCCTCAGTATCGGGTTCACCTTCCTGAGTGCCGATATCGACCTTGAACCAGTACTGGCCATTGACCGTGCCAACAGTATGCTCGACTGTGTTGTCATAGCAGTGGATGGCGATGGTCTGGCCGAACAGCTTCTTTGCGACTGCCTGATCCACTTCGACTGCGATCATACCTTCCGGAATATCCTTCAGGCGATCGATACGAAGTTCGGGGTCTTTGGTCTTCAGACGCAGTCGGCCGCACTTTTCATACTCGTTGCCTTTGCCCGTCGCTTTGTAAACTGTAGTATTCTTACGAAGCAGAAGGCCGAGCAACAACAAAGTGGCCAAAAGAATGGTTCCGCCGATAACGGGGATCACCACGATCGAGCCATTGAAAGTGGGTTCCTCTTCCACAGGAACGATCTCGGTGCCCAGGTAGGTTACGGTATAAAGGATGCTGGAGATGCCGGAAGAGACGACGGTGCCTTTGTACTCAGCGGTCGTAATGTATCCGGTTGCGACAGTGGAGCTGGCAGTGCCGGAATAAGTAGCGACTGCGGAATAGGTGGCGGGAACGAGTTCATCGCCTACCAGCGCCGTACGCTCCACGCTCCAGGTCACATTGGACAGGCTCAGGGTTCTGCCATTCTTCTCTACAGTCTTATCGATGTAAGAAGAATCATTTCGATCGAGGCCGGTGTAGTTCTTGGTTGCGGTGACAGTGTAGGAGCTGCTCTTGTAGCCGGCTGCCTCCGTCTTGATCGTGCTGTGGTCCAGAGACAGAGTGCCGGAAGAAATGCCGTCGTCGAACTCGATCGTGGGCTTCAGCTCTGCGAGGATATCTTCAAGGTTCTTACTGGCAGTTGTGACAGTGACGACCTCGGTGTGCAGATTCTCTTCCTGGAAGTGCTGCTCTTCTTTGATGATGTCACTCATGGAGTACAGGAAGCCATCATGCTCGAAGTCCTCTTCATAGAGATCTGCAGGATCCTGGTCGGGCAGGAGCGTATAGGTCTTGATCGCGAGCTGCTGCCCGTTGAGATTCTGATAGGTCACATCGTCCGGAATGTACGATGCTGCACTTGCTCCCACCGTCATGGACATGGCAACGACGAGAACAAGCACCAAGGAAGTGATTTTTTCCTTCATGGATCTTGATCCTTTCTGTTCGTGGGTGTCATGCGACCGGGTTAGTCGGATGATCACCGGTAGTAAGGCGGCCTTTGCCGCGCTTGTATTCGCTGATGCATTCTTTCAGCATGGCAAGGAGGTCTTCGTAGGTCAGATTCATCGAAAGCTAGAGGCATTGCCGGTACATGTAGATCATGCTGTCATCTGCCAGGAAGACGGAGTGCCAACCTGTGACCGAGTCCAGATTCAGTTCGTTCGCAACGCCATACATCTGATCGGCATTGATGTCAGCGAACAGGATCTTGTCAGCGACAATGATGGACATGATGGGATAGCTTCGAATCATGGAGACAAGGACGACGCAGTCGATCTCGTCGTCCTTGTGGATGGCGACATAGGTGTCACCATGCTGCTCCACAATGTTGAGGCAGGACCGGATGACCTCCCTGCAGTGAGCGTCAAGAGCATCTCGGCTGCTGGGAGTGTATTTCATAAGGTTACCTCAATCTGGTATGGCGTTTGATGATTCTGGTGATGAAGCCCAGTGCGATGCCGTTTTCCTCATCGACTCCGGTGACACGGAAGCTGACCGTATCCAGTCTGCTGGGCATGTCGATGGAACGATAGAGCTTAGTCTTGGCATTGACGCCCACCTGAAGGCGGACGAAGAACACGCGGTCTTTCACGCCGGTAACGACACCGAAATAGTTGGAGTTGGGAGTGATCTTCTCCAGGGCTGCCCGATCGGGATTCTCAGATGCCTCTTTGATGGAGAGGTTGACCGAATAGACATCCCGCTCCTCGTTGTAAGAAACATCCATGACCCTGGCAACGACCAGGTCGCCGGTGGAGTGCAGATCCGCAATGTCAGAGAACCATTCCCAGGAGACATTGCGGGCATAGATCTCAGTATCCACACCGCAAGCTTCCACCGTCATGGTGTTGTTGCCGACACCCAGAACACGGCACGCCATCAGGATACCGGGCTTTACACGGCCGGTGGCATAGTACCGCTTCTGACGCTGCAGCATGGCCGCCTTACGGGAACCAACTGCCGCACGATTGCGGATATCCACGGCCGCTGGGATGAAGTCTATGGTCGCACCCAGCATACGCCCGATCTGGATTCTGACAGATCGAGGAATGGGATCCTCTTCAGGCCATTCCGTCAACACCATCTCACGAATGGGGATCAGGATGCGGAGGCCTTCAAAATCAACCGGGCAAACAGGAAGACCATTCTCGGTCTGAATAATGCCGCTGCTGACGATGCCGGTCAGGATCTGCTGCCTGCGCGCTGCGCCGGCAAGATAGCCCCACTTGGCGTCTTCGCTATCCTCACGGGTAACGCCACGCTCCAGATCATTGAGTTCAAGCAGGTCATCACTGCCTTGACGCCGGGGCGCCTGAGGCGGCACAGGTTCAGAAACAACCGGTTCCTGAACGACCTCTTCAACAGCTTCAGTTACTTTCTTCTTAGGCATTTCTTCTGCTCCTTTCCTAGAAGATGTCATCCGCATTCACAACCTCGCGCTCAGTGTTACGGGCTGGCTTCGCAGGTGGTTTCTTCTGCCGATTGCCGCTGCCCTTTTCCACAGGGGTGGCCATGGATGAGGATGGTGAAGGGCCGGTTGCAGATACAGAAGAAGCCTGGCTGGTCTTCCAGTCAGGCTCATGCAGGATCGCTTTGCGGCTCTTCAGCTTTTTATAGTCCGGATGCAGGGAGTAGTCATAGCGCTTGGCTCGCATGACTTTCTGACCTCGAATGAAGATCAGAACTTGATCCGGGGGTAAACGCAGGACCTCATCAGGGGTAAGCAGTTGACGCCGGCCAAGTGAGTTGGTCTTGCGGAATCTTGGTGTGTAGTTGGTGATGTGCATGGTATTGAGTTCCCGCATTGTACCCTCCACTTCAACAGAAGCGGTACCAATGCGATCACTGAAGTACTCCGCCGTAAGCATATCGGTACAACCCAAAAACACCGTGGAGTCACAGGCACCGAGGATCTCCTGCCATTGGTCATCAGGGTATCGGTTGCGCATCTGACCTACATTTTGGAAGAATACGGCTACCGAGCATCCGCGTGACCGGATGGTAGAGCACTTTTTGGTGAAGTCAGGGATCAGGCAGCAGTTCGGAAATTCATCTAGCACGAACTTGACCTTAGTGCTCAGCATACCGCCTTCGCAGTATCCATCTGCATAGCGAATCAGGCGGATAAATAGAAAGCTGAAGAATAGAGAGCTGAGAAAATCAAAGGTACTGTCCTGATCGGACACAATGCAGAAGTAGGCACACTTTTGCTTTCCCGGAAGTTCCAGATCGATCTCGTTATAGGAAGTGATGTTCCGCACCTGCTGCGCCTGCAGTACGGCCAACTTGCTGCCTAGGCCAATGATGACACTGGTTCGAACCGTATCGCTGGACTGCTTGAAGATGGCGTAAGGTGCGGCTGCAGGGGATGGCGGAAGAAGCTCGCCGGTGTATTGGTTCACATGCTCATGGCTGATACTGGCCATGATGTCGGACAGGCCCTTCTCCGTCTGTGTATAGAGCAGATCGTAGACTGTAGCCAGGTTGCGTTGCTCCGGGGGCATTTCCAACGCCACATACAGTACCAGCGCTTTTAGCAGGTTGAGTTCAGCGTTGTACCAGAAAGCATCTTTCGAGTCTCCGCTGGTGTTTTGCAGTACGATGTCGGCGAAGGTCTGAGCCATCAGTTCGCTGGAACCAACTTCATTGAGGCTGTTCCACGAATCACTATGATCCATTTCGATTAGGTTGAAGACCTTAACTGTGTATCCATTGTCTCGAAGGTATTCGCTCATGGATTCATACAGTTCGGATTTTGGATCAGTAAGAACCAAGCTCTCACCACGCTTCACCGCCTGGAGGACCAGATTACGGGATATGGATCTGGATTTGCCTGTACCTGAGGAGCCGCACACGGCGAGGTTGGAGTTGAGGCGCGTGTTTTTTGGGAGTGTGAGGATTTGACCATCAGGCAACATGCCAAGGATGTCCTGCTCGGTCTTTTTCGCACTCGTCACATCAAAGCAGTCACTTGCCTCCTTCGGTGACATGAAACTTGCTGTGCCATAGCTGCCAGAGTTTGAGACAGTAAGGTTTCGATCGGCGTCGGTGACTCCGTTTTGCCCCCATCCGATCCGGAGTCCAAAAATGCAGATGAGTACAATCCCCACCACTACCATCCCGATGGCAATCAGGCCTTCTGGAAAGTGGAATATGGATTGAAAGACATCTGCAAGCTCCAGGGATGGGAGACCTGGGGAAACGCTATAGTCACTGCCGGCTGCCTTCCATGCGTTGATGTTGATCATGAACTGGGCGATAATGCCGGCAATATACAACACGCATGGGATCAGGACAGCAAGGCTAAGGGTTATTTTCAGTTTTCTTCTTTCCATGGTTATTCATGCTTTCTACTGGACGCACTTCGATGGCCGGCCCGACAATTCCCTGAACCGTTTGAGTCTGGTAGTCGAAGCAGAGCATAATGGGACTTCCACGGAATCCTTCTGGGATCGGACGGATATCCGATAGTTTCAGGAGATCACATTGATAATTCAGAATGACCGGTTTGTCGTGCTGGACATCGATGGCGTCATACTCACGGTTGGGAGTTCGTGGGGGGTGGTAAGGTGCAAGGATGGCCTGGTTCAGTTCCAGCGCCATGTCCGGATTGAGGATGATTTTCATTAGAGAATCACCATCGGGGTTGTTGGTTAGGAAGAGACACTGGGCGAAGAATGTGGAAACTACAAAGTACTTGTTGCCAAATGGTTTTGCACTGTGGCATAGGCGCTGCGCCACGCTCATAGTAGAGCCGATCACGACCTGATGGATCGTGGTGACGCCAAAGCCTCTAGCCAGAAGTAAGCTCTTCACAGCTGCTGCGTAGTTCTCCTCACTGTTCTTCATCCAATACATCCGTGTGCTGCCGGTGAAGTAGAGGAAATAACAATGCTTCCCCTTGACCACAATACCAATCGTGCGGGAACTCTTGGAAACGGATTCCGGTGAGTACTCCTCGATGGCGACTCGCAGTTCGTGGGACGCATAGTAGTAACACTGGGTTGGATCTGGGGTGATTGTGTTTGAGGTGCGCTTTGCCGGGGACATCAGGGATGGCTTTTGTGAGATCAAAATCTCTGCATCGGCCGCATGGGCCATGACCGTGCCCACGGCGATAGCGTGAAGTCTCAGGATTTTATCGACTTTTGATGGGTACACGCGCTCGGAACAATTGATTCGAGAATAGATCATGGCCACTGCCTCAGGATCACTCTGCGCCACATAATCAAATCCCTTCTGCGTCAAGCTCAGAGACCGGATTACATGCCGCTTATGTTTCCTGCGGTAGCACTTCACATAGCCCTCTCGAATCGCCCGATACATCACTCTGCGATTCCACTCAGCACCACCACCGATGCGAACCGCCAACTGCGTCGGAAACTCAATACAGTACCCAACAAACCACAGCAGTTCAAGCAACCGATCGTTCTTGCAAGTAATCATAGGCACTCCAATCTTGAAAACAGTAAGGCTGCCGACAGGCTGCCCGAGACTGCGGCATGCATTGCCGAAGTTGCGCAGAAACTGACCAAGCAAAAAACACCCAGCCAGAACACCTCACTCAAATCACTACCTATTTCTGCAGCCCCTGGGTGAGGACAGTCCGAAGGCTCAAAATCACTACCTATTTCTGCCTCTCATTCAAAGCAGGAATTGGTAGTTGATTTTATGTGGTTTTTAGCCCATGTAGAGAGGGTCTCGGGTCGCATCAGATAGAACTCTGTGCAGTCTCGATCAGACACCTTTGTGGCCTGAAGCACCGTACACAACAGCCCGCTGTCGTTGGTCAGTAGCATAGACTCGATCACATCCAGATATCTCTTGGTTTCGATGTTATCGTAGTCTCGAATGCGCCGCTTACCGAGTGCCTCATCGTAGTTATGGACAATGCAGATAGCACAGCTTCCGAACCGTTCCATCGGATTTTCCTTGAGGAAGTCGAGGAGTGCATAGCGCAGAGGGCGTGTCAGAAACGCCTGATTATCCCTCTGGTTTCGCTTCGGTAGGATTGCAGGCACTGTGATTTTGAGCCAGTCATGGGTCTCATCGATCCGAATTCCAAGCAGATCAGCCACCTCACCGTAGAAGTGTGCGGTATCATCACGGACCGTTCGAGCCGTGAGATTTCGCAGGGAGACCGTGGAAACTTCAGCGTTACGAACCAGGCTGAACAGCTTCTGCTGGGGGTTGAACTGATCCATGCGCTCCAGATTATTGGCTATCTGGAAGAGTTCATGGCTGATGCCGTCATAATCTGAAGCGACCTGGCGCATAACAAGGATATATTTGGGGTTTTCCATCGTGTAACCTCACATCTTATAGATTTGCTCAACACCATTCGGGCCGACTAAGATGCCATAATCGTTGACCAGTCTGGGCTCTACCTCATCCAGAGTGCTCAGATCATCAACAACGATCAGGCGGACTGTCGCTTCCGCAACCACGGTGCGAGCTGCGTTGATTGCAGGGATATTCTGCTTACTGCCAGGGATCAGGTCATAATCCTTGGCCGCAGAAGAGAACGATAAAATAGCCGGAGGGTCGCTTGCGCAGAAGTCCAGCACATTGTCTCGCATTTTGATGAATGCCCAGAATACCATGACAGATTCAAGGGTCTTTCCGTGGTCCAGCGAGTACCTACTTGTGGCAAGGAATTGGCCGTCCGGCGAAAAGTAGGCCAGACCCTCTCGCCGGAGTCGTGCGAGGATCTGGCCATAGGAACGATTGCTCAAATGATTGAAGAGCAACCGCATTTGTCGCTGTTCAACGACCCCGAAGATGGTCAGCAGCCGAATGATAAAGGCCACTTCTCGATCTCGGGCAGCATATGCAAACTTCATTTTGCTCTCCTTTGTGTAGACTTAGGAAACCGCATAGTGTAAAAGATCTTTGCTGTTACGCATAGTGTAGAGCTAATGTAAACGACATTCGTGGTGTGTTTTCATAAGTCAGCATTATGCGCATTTTGAGCCATCTTTTCCTGGAGGATTTGATTGAGCTCCATGCGGTCTGTAGTGATCAACTGCTTCTCCAGAGGGGAAGCTTTGAAGGAAACAGTGATGTGGTTGGAGTTTGTTGAGATTAGGCCCTGGCCGCGCTCAAAACGGGTAATCGACATGATCTCAGCATCCGACAGGTGGAGGATGCTCTGCACTCTTCGGGCTTCATCCTCCTCCAGATTCAAAATGATCTTCGTCTTGGCAACATTCAGGATGCCTTTGCCAAATCGGCTCCTGTCAAGGTCGCCGATATCCTGCGTAGCTGCAACAGCTGCGCCGCCATAGCCACGGATGATTTTGAAGATTTCTTGGACCCATTCTCCGGCCAGCGCCTTTGCGTTATTCGGGTTACTGGTATCGTCGTCTCCGATCAGCTCCCACGCCTCATCAATGAAGATGGCTTTCTCCTTGGTGCGATCCTCCTTTGCCTTATCCCAAACATAGTCCAGAGCAACGAACATGCCCACAGGGAGCAGCTCGCCTGTAAGTTCAGAGATGTCCAGTACGGTATAGAGGTTATCGAGTTGGACATTGGTGTGTTGGTTGAAGGTCTTCGCAGAGCCGTTGACAAGACGATTGAGAATGTTGCCCATGCGCTTCGTTTCCGGAGACTCCATAAGGATCTCATAGACATCTCCCAGCAGGGGCATCTCGCGATACCGATCCGGGTGGTCTGGGTCGATCAGCGACTCGTTGTTGTGAGTGATTCCTTTTTTTGCATAGGTTCGAATCAGAGCCTCATCCAGAAGCTGACGCTCTTCATGGTTGATATCGGGGATCAACAGAGAGAAGAAGATGTGCAGCTGTTGGATCTTTTTTTTTTTGCCAGAATGGAGTTCTCATTGACAACGCCATCTATCAGCTGATTGGCGCTCAAGTCTTGCTTACGGATCTCACAGACATTGATGCACTGCTTGGAGGCAGGGCTTATGGAGATAAACTCACCTCCGATATTGTTGCATGCGCGCAGGAACTCATGTCCCTTCAGAGGAGCGATAATGAATACCTGCGTGCTTTTACGCCTCATGCGCAAAGCGATCAGCTGGAGCGTGAAGGTCTTACCTGCGCCGCTTGTTCCAAGAAGTACCATATTGGCGTTTTTGTAAACCCGGCTATTGAAGATATCCACGATGACCAGGCTGTTGTTATGCTGATTAACACCGAGCAAGATGCCATTCTCGTCACTCATCTCAAACGAGGTGAAGGGATAGCAACTGGCCGCAGAGGATGTCAGCATATTGCGCTTGCTGGCCTCGAACAACTTCTTATCCAGCTTACAGAACGGAAGGATCGAGAGAAGCGCCTGTTCCTGCCTGAAGCGGCAGATACGAATGTCCATATCCTGTGAGATCATAAGGCGACGCACTTCAGAGATGCGCCACTCCAGGTTCTCCAGAGTATCTGCAGTAACCGTGACCAGGGTGTTGCAGTAGTAGAAGTCCTCGTAGTTCGCAAGACCTTCCTTCAGGAAGTATCCGGATCGAATGGCACTTTCGAAATCATCGAAGTCCGTATTCGTGTCCGATGTATCCTTGAGTCGGCTGCGGTTAATTCGGATCTGCTGACCCAGCTTAGTCTGGATACGCTCTTTTGGTTCGCGGGAAAAGAAAAAGTCCACATCGATGCCTTCGCCCGCATTGACGAGAATGCTCGTCCAACCGGCGACCACTTGGGGGTTATACCCGTCAGAGGGTACGATCAGATACGCATGATAGACACCATCCATGACGACATAGGACCCATGGGTCAGGTCAATGGACTCAGGTGCCAGCACACTTTTGAGTGGTACAGGAACCGAAATGTCGGTGTCCTTCCGCGCTGCCTGCAGTTCACGGACCCGCTTCTCAACGGGCTTTACTTCGCAGGTGGCACGATTGAAAATGGTGTAGAGGACTTCCATAAGGAAGATGTTCTCATCCTCATGAGCGACAACGGCATTGTCACAGTGCAGAAAGTACTGACGTGCTGTTTGAACAGCGGTCTCCAGTGCAGAAACAATCTCTGCGTATTCCGGCTTACGATTGGTGACTGCCTCATACTCAAAGATGACGAGGAAGCGTCGTGTGATGGCCTCACGGGAACCGATCGTCTGGATTAGATGGTAGTAGTCCAGTTGGAGATCCCGGCACTTGGGATTATCCTCTGCCTCCATTTCACGCTCAATGGTATTGAGGTGCTTGCCGATATCGGCCTTTTTTGTCAGCACTTTGATTTGGACCTTTACAGGAGAAATCTTCATCCAACTTGCGAAGCTGGCGACGATGTTCTTCTGCTCGGAAATGTTACGGAGCAAGAAGTTGATCGGCTCCACCTCAATCACACGGAGATAGCGACCATCTGTAGTCTCGATAATGCCGTTTCGGATATCTCTGACCGGGATGAAGTCCTCTGCGTGGAGAGGCTGCTTTTTCTTTGCAACTGATGATTTGTGCTTGCTTGCTTTATGGGGTTTCTTCACAGGTTTGCGCTTTTTCCGCTTCTTGGGTTTCTCCTTGATCTTGATGCCTAACTGCTCGGGCGGCTTAGGTGCCGACATTCCCGACACAGCCTTCATTGGTTTTTCAGGTGCCTCTGGAACCGGAATGTCTGATCGGTATAGTGTCCTGCGATGGATGAGCCAACGCACCCAGTTAACAGCGAACTCAGAAAGCGAATCACCTTCAAATCCAATCACACCAAAGATTCCAAGTGGCAGAGACACCAGGCACAAAATGATGATCCGTGTAGTAAGGGAAAAGGGCAACTTGATAATGGGGACACCTGTTAATAAGACGAGCACGCAAGCTTCAATCGCATTGCGTGCTCGAATCATGCCGCCAAATAAGCGCCCACTTGTGAGAAAGTTTGGTGGGATATAGTAGACATCCCGATCTTCATTCGGTTTGCTCATGTTCTGCCTCTATTCTATTGTCAGTTTCCGATGATCCAAAACGGCCCACCGGATCCAGCGCGCTTACTAGCTTCGTTGAGGATAATGGACATATCCCAACTCTTCTCGGAGCGCTTATAACTGGAAGGATCTGCGACGAGTATCTTCCCATCGGATGTGCAGCCTCTCAGGACAATGAAATGGCCACTCGATGTAAAATGGCCTTTCGTCATGAGTGCAACGACTAACTTGCCCTCTGCAAGCGCATCAATGATACGCTGTGGTTCAGAAGCTGTGCAGCCATCGACACTCAGGCTCCACGCTTGCGCTGCTCCTGGTATCAAAGAACGATAAGAACCATTGCCGCTGCACCAGTACCCGTGCTCGTATGCCCATTGTGCCATATGAGGTGGATCAATGGTTTCTGAGGTAAGACTGGATATCACTATGGCCATTGCAGTCGGGCCGCAGGCATAACCACCAATCGTATCTGTACCATAGGGCGAGTACTTCCACCGTTCATCTAACTGATTGTAATAGACAACCTGTGTTTCGCCGTCAGCAAAAACGATCCCGTCGTAGGATAGGTCCATTGCTGAGAACTCTGTTTCACTTAGACCTTGGTAAATTCCATCGCCCAAGAGGACAGTCAAGTTTTGCGCATATTGGCTTGCAAGGAGTTTCTGATCGTCTGACAGGTGGAAGACCTGATCGGCAAAATACGCTTCTCCATTATAGGAGATGGTATAGATCCGAATGGTCTCATGAATGGTTTCGCCCGAGTCTTCGTCACCTTGCTCAGGGGAAATTTCTCGCTCTTCATCCGTGAAAGCAAAAGAGTAGAGCTTATCCTTATTAGCGGTGAGCAAAGCCTCCATATCTTCCTTGGAAATAGATGCAATATCTGTGTCCTTGTGTGCGCAATACTGGGAAACAAACGCATTTGCATTAAACACCACATCAGCGCCAAAGGGATTGTTGATCTCTTTTCCATCACAGCCGGACGATGCAAAATCAGAATCAATGCGTTCAAGAACATCTGTTAATCCTTCAGAGAGGATGGAACTGATGCTCTCGTTGATGGCTGTCATATTTTGGACTAACACTTCATCGCTCGAGATTCCATTCGGGGTGTCCGTCCCATCGCCCAATAATGATCCGAAGATGATAGAAGGAAGCATAGCTACAAGAATTAGAGGCAACAAAACTGCCGCGATCAACGGAATCAGCCATTTTGCAGATGACTTCCCGGCTTCAATTGCCGCACCATGAGCACCACCTGCAGCGGCGCCCTTGGCAATATTAGAAATTGCTTTGCCAGTCTTTGCGGCACCCGCAACTGTGGATTCGGTCGATGTTTGCTGCTGACTTTTTTCATCACTCATTAGATTTTGTCCTTTCTTTTTGGGAACAGGCGGCATCTGAGAAACGATGCGTTCCTCATACCTAATCTTGTCACCTTCATCGGTATAGGGCGTTTTCTCAACTTTGGGCTGAGCATACTGCCGATACCACGAGGCACCGTCTACTGTTTGGACTGTATCATACGGGCCAGTTGGGGCCATGTATTGCTCTGTGCTATACATAGCGAACTCCCGTTCAGACTGACCATCAGGAGCAACTTCGTGTCCTGTGATGCGGCCTCCGCCAATTTCGACATTGCGGAATGTGGGAGGCGAACTGGGAACACCAGCCCCCTCGCGGACAGTGCCGGGAGATGGGGCCGTGGGGGTGGCAGAAGCTGTGTGCGTAGCAGTTGTGATCACGCCGGTCAATGCGCCTCCTTCAGAAACTGGTTTTGCTCCCACAGGAGAGGAAACCACCGGGTTGGGGGCACTGGGCGCCGCCCCCGGTTGAGTTTCGGGTGGGATAACACCGGCTGCTGATCCTCCATCGAGGGTGACAACATCTTCGCCGTTCATTGGGGCAGGCGCCATGGGAATTGTAACCGGATCATCCGTTTGTATCTCACTCGCCGCAGCACTTGAGTAGCCAAGATAACTGGTCAATGCTTCCGACGCCTGTTCTCCGGTGATCGAACCGACAGAGGATATATCTCCTTTTGCAACAGCTCCGATCACACTAGTTGCGAACTTGCCCCCGCTTGCTAAGCTGGAGCCGAACATAGCACCACCGATCATGTTGCTAAGACCAGATCCGGTGCCTGTTGCACTTGATGCTGCAGCATTACCCACAGCTCGTTTGGTGACCCCGACAAGGCCGTTTCCGCCACCGGTGAATGCTGCGCCGGCTGCCTGACCACCATTGTGTGTACCGTGCGAGGAGTGACGATTAGAAACCGTGCTTCCAAATGCACCTGCAGCAGTGGCGATACCACGGCCGGCTACCATGAGTTCTGCCAGCATACTTCCTCCTGTCCTGCCAACATTGACTCCTAGGGAAGCCATGAAGCTATCAATCTTCTGACTCACTTTGAGAAACCCAATGGCACACAGGAACCAGATGAAGATATTGCCGGCAACTTCTTCTTGACTGGACGCTGCAATGGCACTTTCCACTTCACTCTCATCGATGGCAAAAGCAGTTGTGGACAGAGCACAGGTGAGCAGCACGAGCACAAGGATTGTAAATATGCGTTTTCGCTTCATGTCTACCTCCTCATATGGACAGCGGATTGGCAAGGAAGTTGCCAACCATGCTTGTGAACAGGCGCAGGCACCATGCATTCATGATCAAAAGGAAAAGCTGACCACCAAGCATTCGGCACCACGCGCTGAATACATTAGATGTGCTTTCTGACGCACCTGTCGCAAACGCAATGGGCGCCGTATAGATCAGAACTCCGACAAGGATATATCGTTCCGCTGCCTCAAACAGGAGCTTGATATAGTTCCAGGCAATGATGATCACAAGGATCAAAACAATAAGGCTCACGGATCCGGAGGCGAGGCATCCGACTATCACCGTAAGCACGCTACCGAAGTTGGAAAACTCAATGGGAGGTAGTGCTGTATCGACAACCCAGTCATATGGTGTGCCGGCGATTCCCAGGATGAGCACCATGATCTGATCGGCAAACAATGCCAGAAAAATGAAGAGGATAGACTTGATAGCAAGCTTGGTAGGGTCCTCCGCACTAAGGCCCACACCAAGCCCGAAGTTTTTGAAGAGCTGCCACACGAGGTTCAAAAGGATAAAGCCAACAGCAATCGCTGCAAAGACTTCGTAGAGCGTCTCAGCGGCTGGAAAGTAACGCAAGAAAGTGCTCATGTCACAACCCAGCGCTCCAAGAACGGATCCTGTGACCAGGTCCAGCAGGTTCATGATCTGCGTGGCAATCCACTCAACAATGCTGTCTAAGATACCCATGTAACACCTCCTGCGTCAGATCAGAAGCAGCCCAACTCGTCGTCGAAGCTGCTCTCAGGCAGGAAGTAAGCCGCTGTCAAGCACATGGCGATACCAGCGACGATACCGGATACCAAGCAGATGATGCTTTTTTTCATGTCTTGTTTCTCCTTTAAGGCGTCCAAGTGCCACCGGCGAAGAAAGGCGTCACATAGGCCATGATAAAGCCAAGGCTATTCAGGATAGCCCAAGTAATGATGATCCGCTTCAACCAGGCACGGGACTCGTCAACCGTCCGTCCGGATCTGGAGAAGTTCATCAGAAGAAGCGCAACGGCAGCCGTAACAACTGCGGCAATAGTGCTGATACTGAGGATTTGCGTATACACATCCTGCATGATCGCACTTGCCTTCGTCCAAATGGTATCCGCGGCAAAAGCACGAGTGGAAAACATGCTCAGCATCGTAGGTATCACAAATGCCATATACAGTCCACGACCAACGCTTACATTTCTGAATCGCTCCTGCAGTTTCTTGACGACGGCAGGTTTGTTCTGATTCATACTGGGAAGTCCTCCTTTCAACTAGAGCCGAAAAGAAAAGCCGGGGGCTTGGGCAGTGCGACCCAAACTCCTGGCTTATGCATGAAAAAAGCCCCCGGCAGAGCAGAGGGCCGTCCATCGATGAAACTTTTCGACGCTATCATCTTAGCATTTATGGAATACAGATGCAATTAAGCAGGACTTCAAATACAGTTCGGAAATAGTTCAATTTTAGTTCAGGGCAGAAATTGCTTGATGATTTCCATACAATCACGAGCCGTATAACCCCATAAAATGCGGTCTATGGCTTTGATCGCCATATTGAGGTAACTGTGATAAGTCACCATCGACATTTGGAAACCTATTCGCTCGAGCTCTGCAAGGATCGCTTCACGGTTGGCCAGCTTCCTCTCCGAGAAGTAGGTGAGATAGAGGATCTGGTACATCAACTCCCCCATGTCCGGATCCAGCCTTACCGTGTTCAGCGCGTTTTTGATGATCTGGAGCATATTCTTGCTCCGGATGACCGTGCGTGCGTATCCTTCAAGCTTTGAGCCGGATAAATCAACCCCAGCAAGCTCTGCATTGACCTCCAGTGTGGAAAGCCGGGTGCCATGTTCCATCTCCATCCTGACATTCATGTCAGACTCCGAGATCTGGATCGCATAGGCCACCTTGCGGTATTGCTTGAGCAAGTGCCTGGTGTTGTGATACTTTTCCACAGGCTTGCGTTTCATCGGCTTGTCCTCCAGATGATCTACGCCAACCTGAAGGCCAGTCTCAATCTCAGTCTTCAACGCTTCCTTCTCAAGCGCAAAGACGGGTGTGCTGTCAGAGGTCATGATTTCATCTCCTTTCCGGGTGTGGATTCTTTGGGCGGGTCACGACTACTCTTCTCCTGTTCAGACATCTCCCAGTCTAAAGAACTGTAGAAGACTAATGGAATCTGCCGAGCAAAAAAAGAGGAGCGAACCACCAGAAACACCTGTATTTTCAAGGACTTTCTGGCTTTGCCTATTGTTTTCTCTGGCGGGACGCGAGACTCGACGCTGATATCGAGTTTGCTGTCGTCTGCTTCCACCACATCAATCGCCTTAGCAATACCAATGATCTCGCCAATCCTGCTTAGCTCGAGTTCCTCACAGTCTTCACCGTAGATCATCTCACGATAGCGGCACATTGAAATGACAGAGCCGCGTGAGCTGGAAAAACTCACACGGCTGATAATTCCATATTCGCCGGCCTTCAACATGAAGCGTCCGACTCGGGACTTGGACCAGCCCCAACGACGAGCAAGGTAAGTATATGAGAGCAGCGGCATACCTCGCATATTGGAGTAATAGACAACTGGCATATACTCAGATCCTCGCACTTGGGGGTCATTCAGGATTGTGTGGAGCCACATATCCATGATGGCGTCCAATTCACTGAATACAATTCCGACTTCCTTTCGTGCTGTCTTCAGAAGCAGTCTGCCGACAGGCAGCGGGAAGAAAAAGAATCCCGATCCTTTATAGCTGTAATAGTTATACTGTAGGTGTGTGCAGTGCTCTTTCCAATCGGCAATCGTGAAGCGGAGTATTTCCTTTTCCTCATCCAAGATCTCAAAGATAAGGAATCCATGATTCTGGAAGTACTCCATCAGCTCAAGCGCCTGAGCCTTGGAGTGGACTCGAAGGATTCTGGGCAATGCCCCGAGCTTGCAGATCCACTGACCCGGTGCCTCCATATATCGGTCGCCATTGATCACGCGTTCATTGGATCGGAAATTAGCGTAGCTGAAGAGCGCCATGAGACTGAATAGATGGACAGTTCCTTCGTTCCGGAAATCCTTGTGATCATTGAAGTGTCGGAACCACGGCTTATAAACTCTTACCTTCGAAAAGCACACCAACTGTTGTTTTTGTGTGCAGCTCATCTCATACACCTCCTTCCTGACAGAGTTATAAATAGAGTCGATTCCAAGTCCCCTGGTCAGGGGGACACAGGCATTTCAGCCTCGGCCCATGCTTGTGGGTGCGTCGTCCCTCGGTTTGAGGCCTAGCCGGACGAGTGTACCATTATTTTCCCGTGCTGTTGACCAAGCCCCTTGTAACAGGTTGAGAGTCTGCGGTCGGCAAGTCATAAAACACCTCGAATGCACCTCTCGTAATGAATGTAGAAATAGCACCCCTTTTGACCACCCTTCAAAAAAGAAAAATTTCCCCATCGACTAAAATAAGCTGATGAGGTATTATGAAAATGCATTGAAAACAAAAAAGCACGCACCCACCATTTAAGGTGAATGCGTGCAAATGATAAGTCGGGAGGAAGCTTTGATTTTGGACTAAATCAGCATACTCACTCTATAGAACCGACTGTATTCAGCAGGGCCTGTCCGCCGGTGCAGATCAGCCCGCCCGTCACAAAGGCCCACAGCAGGTTTTTCCACAGGGGCGAGGGCTTGGCCTTCTGACTGACATAGCGGCCATACTCTTGATTGGTCATATCCATGCGTCCGCAGCCTCCTTTTGTCCTTTGTAAGGTTTCCCTTGACAGCGAAGTTTATACGTGCTATCTTATTTTAGTCATTTACTAAATTACTAATTTACTGATTGGAGGCCGACCATATGCACATCCCCACCACCCTCAAGCACAAGCCCGTCCTGGTGGCCGAGGACTACGGTCGCATCGACGGCCGCACCGCCTATGGCTCCGACGCCCAGGGCCTCTCCTGGGCCTGGCCCAGTGGAACGACCGGGGCAAGGTGGACATCTCCGCCAAGGTGTGGCGGCACACCGGGGAGAAGTGGTCCCGCCAGTCGGAGGAGCTGCCCCTCCACCGGGTGCTGGATCTGGCGATTCTGGCCTGCCGGGCCCAGCTCTATTTCCAGGAGGAGGCCTACCGCTTCCCCAGGGGCTACGACCCGGAGCATCCCCAGGTAGACCGCATCGGCCTGCAGGGGACGCCATGACGGTGGAGGTATGCACCTCCAGCGACCACATCGACGAGGATCTCCGTCTGTTCCAGGACGCCCTGGCCCGGGACGGCGAGCTGCTCGGGGAGCGCATGCGGGTGCTGGCCCGGCTCCTGGGGGAGCTGGGCTGCCGGGGCTGAGCGCGGAACAAGCGCGGGCCCCCGGTCTCAAAGAGACCGGGGCCCGTGTTGTTTATCCGTCCTTCACAGCATGGCGTAGAGCAGCTTTGCCACCTCGCCGCGGGTGAGCAGATCGTTGGGGCGGATGCGGTTGTCGTTGCCGGTGATCACACCCTGGCCCACCAGGCTCCTGAGGTAGCCGGCCGCCCAGTCGGGCACCTGCCCCGCGTCGGAGAAGGTGAGCTCCGGCTCGGCGTAGCCCTTGGCCTGGGTGCGGCCCAGAATGGTCATGGCCTCGGCCCGGCTGATGGTGGCCAGGGCGTTGACGGTGAGGCCGCTCTCGTTGGCCCCTGCCCTTCAGGATGCCCAGGCTGTACATGGCCTTGACCTCATTCAGCGCCCAGTCCGGAATGGAGGCGGCATCCACGAAGGGCAGCTCCACATTGGCGTACTGGGTGAGATCCAGGTCCATCCACCGGGCCACCATGGCGAAGAACTCCGCGCGGGTGATGTTCTTTTCCGGCTGATAGACAGGGATCTCCACGCCGGTGCCCTTGGACACGCCGGTGTCATAGAGGTAGGTGGCGTAGGGCTCGGCCCAGTGACCCGCCATATCCCCAAAGGGGGAGGTACGTGTCCCGGCGGGCTTGATATCCGCGGAGGCGCGGGCCAGGTTGCCGCTGGCGTCGCAGGCGGTGACGCTCACCCGATGGTAGCCGCTGTCGGCGGCGGGCAGCGTGGCGGTCAGGGTTCCGGAGGCCTCGTTCCAGGTAAAGTTCAGAGTCGCCCCGTCATAGGTCAGGCTCACATTGGCCTGGGGAATCGTGCGGTCCACGTTGTCTGACACGGCGGCGGTGAGCTGAGTGCCGCTGACGGACAGGCGGACGGTGGGGGCAATGGTGTCGCTGACATTCTCATTGGAGGTGGTGAACTGGTCCAGCCAGATGGTCCCGGCCGGGCCGCCCGCGCCGCCGCCATAGATCACATCCAGGCTGGTGAGGGTGGCCGCGCCCTCGGGCAGCTCGGCGCTGACGTACTTCCAGCCGGTGAAGTCCAGGGCGGTCAGCAGGAACTGCTGGCTCTGGAGGTTGGCGTCCGCCGCCGTGGCCATCAGGGTATTGCCCGAGCCGTCGCCGTACACCCACACGCCCAGCCAGCTCTCTCCGGCAGGGATGGGCTGCGCGCTGTTCAGGCTCGCCGTTCCGCCTGTGGAGGCGTCATAGGTCATCCTCAGGCTCTGGCGGCCGTTGTGGACGTAGTCCAGGCCGGTCTCGGCCCCGTAGGAGGCCGTGCTGGTGGCACCGAAGGAGGCCAGGTCGCCCTCACAGTCCTCCAGCGTCTTGACGTGGCCCGCGATACTCACTGGCACGGTGAGGGTCTTGCCCCCGGCGGAGACGGTGAGGTTACCGCTGGCGCTCTTTGTCCCGGCGGTAAAGACGCCGTTTGCGTCCACCGTGCCCACCTCTGGGTCCGCTGACCAGGTGAAGCAGGTATCCTGGGCGGTGAGGGCCAGCTTGCGGTAAGAGGCGGAGGCCTTCAGATCCACCTGGCCGCCGGGGTCCAGGTTGAGGCTGGCGACCGCCGCGCCGGTGGCTTCATTGGTCAGGGGTGATCTCGTCCGGGGTGCGGACGGTGGTGATGTAGCCGGTGCCGGAGGCGGAGCCGTCGGTGGCGGTGACCTGGGCAAAGCCGCTCTCCGCCCCGGCGGTAAAGAGGCCGTTCTCGTCCACAGTGCCGCCGCCGCTGGACACCGACCAGCTCACGCCGCCGCCGCTGGTGGGGAAGTAGCTGGTGTCCAGCCCGGTAGCGGAGAGCTGCACCGTGGCCCCGGAGAGCAGGATGCTGTCGGAAGGGGTCACGTAGTAGGAGGCCAGCTCGCCGGTGGGCTGGAGCCCGGTGGTGAGGAAGATGGCGGTGCTGTTCTTCCGCTGGCTGCCGTCGGAGGGCTTATTGACCACCTGCATGCCCTCCTGGTCGGGGTAGGTGACGCCGATGGTGGTGGAGCCGCCGCCGTCCATGCAGATGGCCTCCACGCATCCCAGCTCAATGAGGCGCTGGGCCACCTGGCCCTGGGTGGCACCCACGCTGTAACCGGGCTGCTTTCCATCCATGGCGTAGAAGATCACCGTGCCGTCAGCCTTGATGCCGATGGCGGGCCAAGCGGTGCGGGAGGCGTCCAGTCGGAGTCCACCTGCCCGTTGGTGACCAGCTTGGACACGCCGCCCAGGGCCTGGACTGCCTGGCTCCAGCGCTGATCGCTGCTGGACACGGTAAGGGTGACGGTATCCCCCGGCTGAAGGGCCCGCAGGCGGGCCAGGGCCTCCTCGCTCTCCTTGGCGTTCAGGGTGAGCACGGCTTTGCCCTCGGGAATGGGGATACTTCCGGTGGACTCCAGCACCTGCTCCACCACATACTGGGTCTGCCGGCCGATGGTAGGCTTAACGGCGTAGGTGCCGGTGCCGTCATCCACCGGGGACAGAATCACATCTACCCCCGGCTCGGTGTTCTGGGTGGTAGTGGCGAAGTCGTCGGTCAGCAGGGTCAGGCCGCCCACAGCGGCACTGTCCGTCAGCTTTCGTACCTTATTGATGCCGCCGCCCAGCTTTACGGCCTGCCCTCCGAAGGACACGGAGACAGACAGCCCGTTGCGGGCGATGAAAGCGGTGCCGTCGGCGTTGAAGCCGATGGCCCAGGTGTCGTTGTAGTAGCCTGTGGCCCGCACAATCCCGTCGGTCACCACCAGTCCGGTGGGCGCGCCGGTGGAGAGCACATACCAGTCGCCGTTCAGGCCGGACACCACCCGTTTGCCCTGGCTCTCCAGGGTCTGGGCCATGCCGGACAGGGTTACCCGGTCGGTAACCTTGGAGCCGTAGGCCACCGTGGGCACTACGCTGGCGTTGGGGGAATACTCCACATAGTACTCGGTGCGCAGGTCGGAATAGGTATCGCTCCAGAACACGTTCTTTCCCAGGCTGGCCCCTGGGAGAGGGGCGCCCGCCCGGTATGTACGTCCCAGCCCATGGCCTGGGACGCCGAGGCCGCGGTGACAGTCAGGGCCAGCGCCAGACCCAGGGCCGCCCCCCGCCGGATCCATTGTTTCATACTTGTCCTCCCTAATATCGTCTGTGAAACGGGTCATACGAAAATTATGTTAACACAAAGCCCCCGCTTGTAAACAAGCGGGGGCCAGGATTTGTCAATCCAATTCTTACAATTTTTCTTCCACGGGCGGCGGGCGGTCTTAAAATCCCGCCCCCTCCCCCTCCTCCGGCCTTCCCTGCTTCAGCCGGGGCAGCGTCTTTTTCCAGGGTGGCCTCCTCCTGAATGGACAGCAGCTCCCCAATGAGCTGGTTGGACACCAGGAAGCCCTTGGCCGTCAGATTCCAGCGGCGGTCGTGCCGCTCCGCCCAGCCCTGGCGCTCGTACTCCTCCAGCTTCTGCTCGATGGGATCGAAGTTCATGAAGAACTCCCGGCGGTACTCCCACTCCTCGATGCCCCGGGTGGTGCGCAGGCGGAGCATCAAATATTCGCCGCCCCGCTCCCGCTGGGGGATCAGGTCGGACTCGTCGATGACGGTGCCCCCCTCCAGCACGGCGGCAATATAGCCCTCCAGATCCCGGGTAAAGGAGTAGCGCCGCCCGCCGAAGTCGGAGTGGGCCCCCGGCCCGAAACCGATGTAGGGCCGGCCCATCCAGTATTTCAGATTGTGCCGGGACTGGAAGCCCGCCCGGGCGAAGTTGGAAATCTCATACTGGCGGTAGCCCGCCGCCGCCAGCCGCTCCACCGTCCAGAGGTACATGTCGGCCTGCTGGTCGTCGTCGGGGAGCTTCTCCCCCCGCACCACCCGGTCGTCCAGGGGAGTGCCCGGCTCCACCTTGAGGCCGTAGCAGCTCAGGTGCTCCGGCTCCAGCTCCAGCACCTGCTCCACGGTGTCCCGCCACCCCGCCATATCCTGGTTGGGCAGACCGTAGATCAGATCTAGGCTGATGTTTTTGATCTTGGCCTCTCGGGCTGCGGCCACCGCCCTCTGGGCCTGCTGGAAGGTATGGGGGCGGTGCAGGCAGTTCAGCTCACAGTCGTGGGCGGACTGGACGCCTAGGGAGATGCGGTTTACCCCCGCCCGCCGGAGGGCCTGAAACACCTTCTTATCCACACTGTCCGGGTTGCACTCCACGGTAATCTCCGCGTCCTTGGCCAGATCGAAGCGCTTGGCCACGGTTTTGAGCACCTCCCGCAGCCGCTTCTCCCCGTAAAAGCTGGGGGTGCCGCCGCCGAAGTAGACGGTGTCCACCTGCCAGCCCCGGGTGAGGGGCGCGGTCTCCTTCATATGGGCGAGCAGCGCCTTTTTGGTAGTCGTCCATCCGGCCCTCCTTCCCCGCCAGGGAGTAGAAGTCGCAGTAGTCGCACTTGCTGCGGCAGAAGGGGATGTGGACATAAAGGCCCAGTTTTTCCGCCATTGGAGGCACCTCGTTTCCATTGCTTGGATTCTAATTGATTATTATACTACAAAATCCGCCGTTTGAAAAGCCGCCGCGCCCGTGCTATACTGGGAAAAAACGCAAGGAGGGCACAAACATGGTCCAGCAGTCCCCCCGCCGCCTGGAGCTGACCGTGACGGCGGACCAGGCGGGGGAAAAAATCGACACCCTGCTGCGGCGGGAGCTCCGCCTGTCGGGGACGGTGATCCGCCGCGTCAAGTGGCTGGACGACGGCATCCTGCTGGACGGGATGCGGGTCACCACCGCCTGCCGCCCGGCGGCGGGGCAGGTGCTCTCCGTCCGGGTAGCCGATCCCGACGGCCAGGGGGACATGGTGCCCACCCCCGGCCCCCTGGATATCGTGTACGAGGACGGGGATCTGCTGGTGCTCAACAAGGCCCCCGGCGTGCTGATCCACCCCGGCCCCGGCCACTACAGCGATACGCTCTGTAATTATATCGCCTGGTATTACAAAAAAGCGGGGATTGCCGCCGACGTCCACCCCGTCCAGCGGCTGGACAAGGGCACCTCCGGCCTGCTGGTGGTGGCCAAGCACCCCCACGCCCAGGAGCAGCTCAAGGGCCAGCTCCACACCCCCGCCTTCCGGCGGATCTACCTGGCGGTGTGCGAGGGAATCCCCCGGCCGCCGGAGGGGTGCATCGACGCCCCCATCGGCCGCGTCCCCGGCTCCCTCATGGCCCGCCAGGTGGACCCTGCGGGCCAGCCCGCCTCCACCCGCTACCGGGTGCTCCGCACCGGGCAGGGCCGCGCCCTGGTGGAGCTGGAGCTGGACACCGGCCGCACCCACCAGATCCGGGTACACATGGCCCACATCGGCCACCCCTCACCGGCGACTTCCTCTACGGCACGGAGGATCACAGCCTCATCTCCCGCCCCTGCCCTCCACTCCGCCCGGCTCTCCCTCCGCCACCCCTGTCACCGGGGAACCCATGGCCTGGGAGCAGCCTCTGCCGGAGGACATGGCCCCTGGTATGAACGGGCGGCTTTCCCGCACGCGGGAAAGCCGCCCGTTTATTATACCCCCGTGAGATCAAAGGCCGGAATGTACTCCGACCGTGCGGCCTCCGCCCCCTGGGTGAAGCCCTCCAGCCCCAGGGCGTCCATATAGTCGTCGGCCGGGCGGACCTCCGAGGGGCCGCAGCCGGCGGTTCAGCGCGGGGAACTCCGCCGCCCGCCCCCAGGGGAGGTACTGGCTCATGAGGGAGAAGGCCACCGCGCCGGGGGCGAAGTGCTCCGCCACCCAGTCCATCACCCGCTTGGCCTCGGCCAATTTCCCGGGAAGGAGCAGGTGCCGGATGATAACACCCTGTTTTAACAGGCCGTCCTGATACACGCAGGGGCCGGTCTGGCGGAACATCTCCAGGATGGCCGCCTGGGCCGCCTCCGGGTAGTCCGCCGCGCCGGAATACTGCTCCGCGTACTCCGGCGTGACATACTTCAAATCGGGCAGGTAGATCTGGATTTTCCCCTCCAGGCCCCGCAGGGTGTCCACCCGGTCGTAGCCGCCGGAGTTCCACACCACCGGCACCGGCAGCGGCCGGGCCAGCAGCCGGGCCACCGCGTGGGCATAGTGGGTGGGGTTGACCAGGTTGATGTTGTGGGCCCCCTGGTCGATGAGCTCGAAGCAGATGGCCCGCAGCCGCTCCAGGGAGATGGGCCTGCCAAAGTCCTGGTGGCTGATGGCGTCGTTCTGGCAGAAGACGCACCCCAGGGAGCAGCCGGAGAAAAACACGGTGCCGGAGCCCCGCGTGCCCTGAGATGGGCGGCTCCTCCCACTGGTGGAGGGCCGCACGGGCCACCACCGGCGCCTCCGGCATCCGGCATACGCCCCGGCCCTCGGTCTCCGTGCGCAGGGCCCCGCACCGGCGGGGGCAGAGATTGCAGATCATTGGATTTCTCCTCCTTCCCAGGTTTGCCGGCTACGGGCGGGGACAAGCCCCGCCCCCCTGCGTTTCAGCGCCGTCTCCCCGTCCCCCCACCCAGGCCGGTGCGGCGGGGGCGTTACAGCGTAAGCCCCCGCCACCGGGCACTATCGGTAGAACAACTTGGGGGAGATTCCAAAGATGGGGGCCCGGAGGCCCCCTCTTTGGTCGTTTTAAGGGGATGGGTGCCGGGAAGGGGAAATCGAAATCCCCCCTTCCCGGCCGGCTCTTTCGCCCCTTTCTGTCCGCACAGAAAGGGGCCCGCCGGAGGCATGACAAGGAAACAGGTGTCAAAAAGGGTAACATGGAAGGTGCATCAGCCTGGAATAAGACGGGCCGATGTGGGCAGAAGGTGAATTGCCCCAGAGGGGCAAGAGAGGCCGCCCTGGGGCGTCGGCCTCTGCGGAACAGGCCCGTCCCAAGGTATCACGGCGTAGGGGCGACCCTTGTGGTCGCCCCCCGGGCGGCCATAAAGGCCGCCCCTACAGGGCCCGGTTACCGCCAGACCTCCCGGCGCTCTGTGCGGCCCATCAGCCAGTCCACCGACACCCCGTAAAAGTCCGCCATGTTCCGCAGATTGTCAAACCCCGGCTTCTGTTCGCCCTTTTCAAAGCGCTGGTATTGACGGGCGGCCATGGAAAGCGCCTCGCCTACCTGCTTCTGTGTCAACCCCCGCTCTTGGCGCAGGGCATAGAGCTTCTCACAAAATTGCATCTTTTCCTCTTTTTCTCTTGACACGACCTTTTAGTAGTGTTATTATGTTGACGACTTAAAGGACGTTAGGAGGTGATTTTCATGTCCCCTGCGATGGAAGAACTCTATCAATATTTCGTCGGCCATCCGAACCCCCGGCACTGGCCGGATGAGCTGCGGGACCGCCCCGTGCTGGGCCACGGACAGTACGCCTTCTCCGAAGGGCTGCGGCTGGGCTTCCTGCTGGCCGTGGAGTGCATGGGCCCGGAGTTACTGCGGCCCTAGGTTGCCCTCTTTCCAGTGCTTGCGGCACAGGCCGATGTACTTGTCGTTGGCCCCCAGCACCACCTGCTCGCCCTCCTTGATGACGTGGCCACTCTCGTCAAAGCGGGCGTTGCACAGGGCTTTCTTGCCGCACCAGCAGATGGTCTTGACCTCCTCGATCACGTCCGCCGTGGCCAGCAGCTCCGCCGAGCCGGGGAACAGCTCCCCCTTGAAGTCGGTGCGCAGGCCGTAGCAGATGACGGGGATGTTCCAGTCGTCCACCAGATCGGTGAGGTAGCGCACCTCGTCCCGGGTGAGGAACTGGGCCTCGTCCACGATGATGCAGGCGTAGGGCTTGAGCTGGCGGGGCGTCATCCCCATCAGGTCGGAGAAGTAGATGCACGGGTGGCTCAGGCCCCGCCCGGGAGGCCACGAACCGGGCCCCGTCCCGCTGATCCACCGCGGGCTTGACCAGCAGGGCGTCCTGGCCCCGCTCCTCGTAGTTGTAGCGCACCATCAGCGCGTTGGCCGTCTTGCTGGAGCCCATGACCCCGTAGCGGAAATAGAGTTTTGCCATGTCGGTGTTCCTCCCGCGTCACATCAGTTTTTTCAAAATGCCCAGGTGCTTTTTCCCATAGGGCGGATAGCGGACGGGAATGTCCAGCCGCCCTTTTTTCAGTACGCTCTTTTCGTGGGTGAAGGCGTCGAAGCCCGCCTTGCCGTGGCAGGCGCCCATGCCGCTGTTCCCCACCCCGCCGAAGGGGAGGCGGGGGTCGGCCAGGTGCACCACCGTGTCGTTGACGCACCCGCCCCCAAAGGGCAGGGCCTCCAGCACCGCCCGCTCGACGGAGCGGCTCCGGGTGAACAGGTAGAGGGCCAGCGGGCGGGGCTTCTGCCTCTGGGCCTCCACCAGCTCCGGCAGGCTCCGGTAGAGCAGCACAGGCAGGATGGGGCCGAAGATCTCCTCCTCCAGCACCGGGCTGCCCTCCGGCACGTCCACCAGCACCGTGGGGGCGATGCGCAGGCCCTCCGGGTCGGTCTGCCCGCCCACGGCGATCCGCCCGCCGGACAGCAGCCCGGCCAGACGGTCGAAGTGCCGCCGGTTGACGATGCGGGGCAGCTCCTCCCCGGCCAGGGGATTCGCGCCGTAAAAGCGGGTGATCTGCCGGGCCAGGGCGGCCACGAAGGGCTCCGCCATCCCCTCCGGCACCCAGACGTGGTCCGGAGCCACGCAGGTCTGCCCCGCGTTGAGAAACTTGCCCCAGGCGATGCGGGCCGCGGCCAGCTCCACATCGGCGTCGGGGGCCAGAATCACCGGCGACCTGCCCCCCAGCTCCAGGGTGACGGGGGTGAGGTGCTCCGCCGCCGCGGCCATGACCTTTTTCCCCACCGCCGGACTGCCGGTGAAGAAGATCACGTCGAAGGGCTTGTCCACCAGGGCCTCCGCCTCCTCCCGTCCCCCCTCGGCCACGGTGATATAATCCGGCGGGAACACCCGCCCCAGCACTTCCGCCAGGGCGCGGGCGGAGGCGGGGGCGTCCTCCCCCGGCTTCACCACCGCCGTGCACCCCGCCGCGATGGCGGACACCAGGGGGCCAGGGTGAGAAGCAGAGGGTAGTTCCACGGGGCGAGGATCAGCGACACGCCGTAGGGCTCCCCGGTACACAGTGCCCACGGAGGGGAACTGGGACAGGGGGGCAGGGTGCCGGACGGGACGGGCCCACTTTTTCAGATGCCCGCGGGCAAAGCGCAGCTCCGCCAGGGTGGGGCCCAGCTCGCTCATATACCCCTCGTAGGGGGGATTTGTTGAGATCTGCCTTCAGCGCCTCCAGCAGCTCCCCCTCCCACCGGGTGAGGGCCAGCTCCAGCCGGGTGAGCATCTCCCGGCGGAACCGGAGGGGCCGGGTGGCCCCGCTGTCAAAATACCGCCGCTGGGCGGCCAGTACATCCTCCATGGCGCTCTCCTTCACAGCCGGGCCTCCACCGCCCCGGCGAAGGCCTGAAAGGCGTTGGGCACGGCGTAATCCCGCTCCAGGGCGGCCCGGTCGGCCCACACCCACCCCTCCGGCAGCTCCGGCGAGGCGGCCTCCACGATTTGGGCGGTCATGTGCCACTCGATATGGCTGAAGATATGCTTCCCCGCCGGGCCGCCGGATAACCCGGCCGCCTCCACCGGACAGGGGGCGGGGGAGAGCTCGTTGGGAAACTCCCACAGGCCCGCCAGCAGGCCCAGCCCCGGCCGCCGCCGCAGGGCCACCTTCTTTTCCCAGAAAATCAGGAACACGGTCCGGGCCTCGATGCGCCGGGCCTTTTTTGCCGCCTTGACGGGCAGCTCCCCGGTGCGCTCCTCCCGCCGGGCGGTGCAGAAGTCCGCCGCCGGGCACCGGTCGCACAGGGGCGCGCCGTTGGGCAGGCACACCGTGGCCCCCAGCTCCATGAGGGCCTGGTTGAAGTCGCCGGGGGCGTCCACCGGAAGCACGGCCTGGAGGGCGGCGCGCATCCGGGCCTTGGTGTCCGGCCGGGCGATGTCGCCGCCGTCTCCGCTGATGCGGGCCACCACCCGCAGCACGTTGCCGTCCACCGCCGGAACGGGGACGCCGAAGGCGATGGAGGCGATGGCCCCCGCCGTGTACTCCCCCACGCCGGACAGGGTGAGAAGGCCCTCATAGGTGCCGGGGAACGCCCCGCCGAAGTCCTCCGCCACCTGACGGGCGGCCTTCTGGAGGTTGCGGGCGCGGTTGTAGTAGCCCAGGCCCTGCCACAGCTTCATGAGCCGGTCCTCCTCCACGGCCGCCAGATCGGCCACGGTGGGCAGGGCCTCCATGAAGCGGCGGTAGTAGTCCAGCACCGCCGCCACCCGGGTCTGCTGGAGCATGATCTCGCTGACCCACACGTGGTAGGGGGTGGGATCGCTCCGCCAGGGGAGCACCCGGGCGTTTTCGCGGTACCACTGGAGCAGGGGGATGGGAAGTTGGTCGAGTTGATTCAAAACAGGATTCCTCCGGGACCTCTTTTTCTCTGACCCGGCTATTATATAATGAAGCCAAACTTTTTTCAAGAAACGCAATGAAAACGGCCCGCCGGTTTCTCTAATAGGCAGAAAGGGGGCGCCACCCTTGACCGAACAGGAATTCATTCAACAGGCGGAGGGCCTGAAAGGCCGGCTCTACCGCACCGCCTGGCTCTATCTGGGCAGCGAGGCCTGCGCTGTGGACGCGGTGGACGAGGCGGTCTACCAGGGCTTTCTCCACTACAAACGCCTCCGCCAGCCGGAGTATTTCGCCACCTGGATGACCCGCATCCTCATCAACGCCTGCAACGCCGAGCTGCGCCGCCGGAAGCGGGAGCTGGCGGTGGCCGAGCTGCCCGAGACCGCGGCGGAGGCCTTCGACGCGCTCCCCCTGCGGGAGGCCGTCGCCCGCCTGCCCCGTGAGCTGCGGGCGGTGGTGGTGCTGCGCTACTTCCAGGGCCTCACCCTGGCGGAGACCGCCCAGGCCCTGGACATCCCGCCGGGCACCGTATCCACCCGCCAGCGGAAGGCCCTGTCCCTGCTGAAGCTGCATCTGACCGAGGA
>VOFI01003247.1_pt1 | contig 31029 bp, 60 predicted proteins | sample 5384131 | NCBI WGS metagenome assembly VOFI01 (sample SAMN12384728, study PRJNA508395) | human gut metagenome | isolation source: healthy gut H | host: Homo sapiens
TGTTGTACTTCGTTTCAGTTACGTATTGCTGCGTTGCCTGCGCATCGAAAACGCGGGCGCACATCCCCGAGTGCTGACCCGCGTGTTTGAGCCTTGCCCGCCGAACCGCGCAACCGCGCCTCTGGCGGCAGCGGCCTCAGGCTTTATCTGATTGCGCTGCATACTGGACTTGCACCATATCCCCTGCCGTTTGGAAAACACGGCGGACGAAGTCTGCTTTACTGCAGATACGGGGATGCAAGCGCTTTCCCTACTCCCCCAGCATCCGATCCAGCACGCTGAGCAGCTGGCGTGATTTTGGCGCCTTCGCCCGCGGTCGCGCCGACGCAGCTGGGGCAGCCGTTTTCGCAGGGGCAGGCGGCGAGGACTTCCCGCGCCTGGAAGATTTCCTTGTCCATCTCAAACACGCGGTCGGACAGGCCGACGCCGCCGGGATGGAATCGTACAGGTAGATGGTGGGGCGGCCGTGAACGGGTCGCGCACGTGGTAGACCACGTGGACATCCTGCGCGGCGCATCAGGTACATGGGCGCGATGTGGCGGAGGATGTGGGCCAGGCCGACCATGGCGTTTTGACCGGCTCACGCTCGTAATCCGTTTCCAGCCATTCGGGCAGCGTCCACCGGGCGGCGGTGGTCTGCATCTCCAGTTCTGGCAGGGTCACGGGGCCCCAGCCGAGGTTTTCATGGGTATCGAAGCGGATCTTCTTGAACAGCGTGACGATGGAGCTGACCAGCACCTCGCCGCGCGAGCGCGTCAAGCGAGCCGGTGGGCACGCGGTCGAACTCGTCCGGGCGACACCAAGCTGGTGGTGAATCGGCGTCGGTGTAGTAGCCCGACATCCACGCGGCGCACATAGCCCTTCTTGTCGTCAAAAGTCGAGCTTCTCCACCTGATACTGCCTGCCCTCGTGCATGTAGATGACGTACTGGTGGAACAGCATCGGCACGGTGAAGCGGTCCATTCGCCGATGACGCGGTGCTTTTGGGGTCGGTGATGTCGACGATGAGGAAGTTCTGGTCGCTGGCCGAGCGCAAACTGATGCCCGCCTGCGGAAATTCCTCCGCCATCCAGTAGTAGCGGCCGGCCACATGGCGCAAAAATCGCCTGGTCGCAGAGGTAGTCCAAAGCTCCCTGCGTATCGTGGACGCCGTCGAGCTGTTCGCCGTCCTCAAAGGGCAGCCTCATAGGCGGCGCACTTGATGTGATTTAAGAGGATATAGAGGTTGTCCGGGTCGATGAGCGCCCGCTCGGGCGACTTGCCGAAAGAAGTAGTCCGGGTGGTTGACGATGTACTGGTCGAGGGGGTTGGACGGGCCACGAGGATCATCAGGCTCTTGCCCCGCCGCCCAGCGCGTCCGGCCTGCTGCCAGGTGCTGGCGATGGTGCCGGGATAGCCGCGATAACGCAGGCGTCGAGGCTGGCCGATGTCGATGCCCAGTTCCAGCGCGTTGGTGGAAACCACGGTGAGGATGTTTCCCGCGCGCAGCTCGCGCTCGATCTCGCGCCGCTGCGTGGAACAGATAGCCGCCGCGGTAGCCGCGCACGCGCCCGGCGTTGCCAGAGGGTCGCGCACCATGTCCCTTCAAATAGCGCACCAGCACCTCCACGGTGAGGCGGGCGCGGGCAAAGGCTGATGGACTGTACGCCGGCGCGCAAAAGCCCGGCGGCAATATTGCGCGTTTCCGGAATGGAGCCGGCGCGAATGCCGAGCTGCCGGTTGACCACAGGCGGGTCGTAAACACCACGTGCCGCTCGCCCGGGCGCGCCGTTTTTCGTCGATTAAGGCGCACCGGACGACCCGATCATCGCTCGGCCAACTCGCCGGGGTTGGCGATGGTGGCCGAGCAGCAGATGAAGGTGGGGTTTGCGCCGTAAAAGCGGCAGAGATGCGCTTTCAAGCGGCGGATGACGTTGGCGGGTTCGAGCCGAACACGCCGCGATAGGCGTGGATCGTCGATGACCACGTAGCGGAGGTTTTCAAAACTTTGACCCACTTGGCGTGGTGCGGCAAAATGCCCTGATGGAGCATGTCCGGGTTGGTGACCACGATGTGGCCCGCCTCCCGGATGGCCTTGCGCGCCGAGGCGGGGTGTCGCCATCGTAGGTGTAGGCCTTGACCTCCGCGCCCATATCCTCGATGAGGGAATAGAGTTCCGCCGCCTGGTCGCTGGAAAGTGCCTTGGTGGGGAAGATGTACAGGGCGCAGTTGGCCTCGTTTGCAAAATGGCGTTGAGCACAGGCACGTTGTAGCAAAGCGTCTTGCCCGGGCCGTGGGCGGCGACCACCACGAGGTCTTCCCCGGCCAGCGCCGCGTCCATGGCGAGGCGCTGGTGGCTGTACGGACGCTCCGATGCCCGCGGCGGGCCAGGGCTTCCACAAGGCGCGCATCCAGCCGTCCGGGAAATCGGCATACTTCGCCTCCCGCGGCGGCAAAACGCGCCATTCCGTGACGTTTTCATAAACGACGGGCTGTTTTTCAAATGTTCAATATAGCTTTCGACACGTTCATACAATCTCTATGCGGGTGTTTTCCACGGCCTCGGCCACCAGCGCCTCGATGTCCAGGTTCTGCTTTCCGCGTCGGGCATGGTGTCGAGCTTGGAAGCATTGACCGGATGGCGGGGGTGAACACGTGCAGCAGTCCTCATAGGGGCAGGATGGAGGTTTCATAGGTGCCATTTTTCGGCGATTTCAGTGATCTCAAGTTTGTCCCATGCCGATGAGGCAGGCGGAACACGGGCATGCCGACCACCGCGTCCGTACAGGTGATGGCTTCCATGGTCTGGCTGGCCACCTGCCCAGGCTCTCGCCGGTAATCAGCGCCATGGCCCCGAAATCGCGGGCCAGGCGCTCGGCAATGCGCATCATAAAGCGGCGCGTAAATGAGCGTGCCAAGGCCCTCGGGCATTTTCGTGAATCTCCGTCTGAATCTTTGGTAAAAACGGCACGGGGTACACGCGCATGCCGTTTCGTATTCGCTTAAGATTTTCGCCAACCTGCAGCACCTTGTCCAGCGCCAGTTCGCCGGTTAGTAGGGCGGGCTTTGGAAGTGGATGGCGCAGGTGGTGACGCCGCCGCTTCATCAGCTGATAGCCGGCCACGGGGCTGTCGATGCCGCCGGGAGCAAGAGCGCTGCCTTGCCGCCCGTGCCCATGGGCATGCCGCCCACGGCCTGCCATTCCTCCGCACAGACGTAGGCGTGGTCGCGGATTTCCACGTTCAGCTTATGCTGCGGGTGATGGACGCTCAAATGGTGGGTTGCGCGCGCAGCACGCGGCCGCCGTTCTCGGGCCATCCATGGAATTCATGGGGGAAAATGCTTGTCGAGCGGCGGGCAAACACCTTGAACGAGCCGGAGAGGGGGCGCATCAGCTCCACGCATTTGGCGGCGATGACGTCAAATTCCTTGGGCAGTTCCCAGGCCGGGCTGACCGAATGACGCCGAACACGCGGCGCACGCGCTCGCCGCAGGCGCGTATCCTCCCACGCCGCGACGTAGATGCGCGCAGATCGGCCAGCCACCTGCCCGCCCAAAGCTTGACGGCGCGGCGGACGTTCTCGGTGAGCGTCTTGAGAAAATAAGGGCGGTTCTGTCTTCAGATGGACTTCCCAAAGCGTACCAGCAAAACTTCTCGCATGTTTATCTCCTCTGAAAGCGCCTCAGTTGCGGCCAGACGCGGCGAAAAGCACTTCGGCGGCGTAGTCGATCTCCTCAAGGGTGGTGTGCGGCGAAAGGCTGAAGCGCAGGGCGCTCTCGGCGCGGTCCACGGGACGCCCATGGCCGTGAGTACGTGAAACCTTGCGCTTTTTCGACGAACGAGGCCGAGCCGGTGGAGGCGCCGCCCCCCCTCGGCCTCCAGCGCGTGCAGCATCGTTTCGCCGCGCACGCCAGGGGAAGCTGATGTTGAGGATGTGCGGCGCGCCCCTTTTTCAGGGCAGGGCCGTTGATCACGCGCCTCGGGCACGGCGTCCATGAACGCTTCTGACCATGTGCAACTTTTTCTCCATCAGGCCGGGCGTCCATCTCTTTTACGGCCTCAAAAGCCGGCGATGCCGGGGTGTTTCCGTGCCGGAGCGCAGATCCTCTTCCTGTCCGCCGCCGATGTGCTGCGGAAGCAAGCGCACGCCCTTTTTTCACCGCCAGCGCGCCCACGCCCCTTGGGGCCGTGCAGCTTGTGGGCGCTGATGGTGTACATATCCCTCGGCAAAGGCGGAAGGGCAGGCGCAAAGCCCTGCACGCCGTCTACGTGAATCAGGGCGAGCGGCCGGCACCGTGCGGCGCAGGCGCTGGACGTCCAAAAGCGCGCCGGTCTCGTTATTGACCTGCATGCAGCTTACGAGGCTGCGCCGTCGTTCAAGAGCTTTTGAAGCGCTTCATAGTCGGCGCGCCCTCTTTGTCCACGGGAAGCACGCGCACATCGTGGCCCATTTCGCGCAACCGCTCGAAGGCGGCCAGCACCGGGGTGCTCCGTGGCGTTGAGCGGCCACGAGCTGCTTGCCTCGCATGCGCCCCACAGCGCCGAGAATGGCAGGTTGTTGGCCTCGGTACCGCCGGAGGTGAAAATCAACCGTTTTCTCCCGGCGCGCCCGAGCTTTTCAAGGACCGCCTCGCGGCAGGCGCGCACCTGGCGAAAGGCCGCCACCGCCGGGCCGTAGATGGAGGAGGATTGTACCATCCCTCCCCATACACTCTGTCATCGCTTCAATCACGCCAGCTCTGTGGGCCGCGTGGTGGCGCTGTTGTCCAAATATGCTTTCTACGCTCTTGTACGCTCCGTCCCGATACCTCCGCCGAAAGCGGCGGTTAAAATGGCCTTTCGGCCATCTCGTCGTTGAGTTCGAGGACGGCAAGGTGCCTGCCGCCCTTCTTGTCAAAAAAGAAAAATACTTTTCGCCTCTTTTTTAAAGGTACCAGCGGTTGCGCTATTCTCCCGCGCACAGGCTGGAAGGCGGAAGAGCCTTCCTCCCGGCAGCGCGCAGGTCATGGTTTCAAAACTGGTCAGGTAGACGCGCTTTTTTGCCGTTCATCACTCGCGCCACGTCCATCACGCCGTTGGTAAAGGAATAATCGTATTCCGTGCGCAGACGCATAGACGCACGCCAAAGCAGGAACGCCGCTCCCAAAAAACACAATGGCCATTACGAAGCGCCAACGGGGAAGTCATGCCTATGCCGCCATCCGTATTGGCATAGATATTCATCAGGCCGGACAGCCCGACCAGGGGCAGCAGCCACGAGAAACACCCAGGCAGCGTAAAAGGCCACCTCGCACAGCCCGCGGTTTTTGCGCGTCGCCACCTGTTCGACAAAAAAGATGTCCATAGCCCACCTCCTTATCCACTTTGTATTATAGCATAACTTGGGCGATTGTCGATAGAACATGGGGTAAAAATATGAAATTCCCCGCCGAGGCGTGCAATTTGCGCGGAAAATAGTAGTATAATGTATGCGGAAAAAATTTTTCCTTGGAGGTTTCCCCCGTTGAAGTCTCCCTACTGTCACAAGCCGCTCGGCCCCTTCGGACGTCATCTGTCCCGCGTGCGGCCAGCCGCTCCCCGAACATATTGATAGCCCGCCGACCGGCCGCAGAGTTTTGGGACCGCCGTCTTGTGCGTGTGGGCCTGTTTGTGCTGGGCGCGATGGCCGCATATTCGTCGTCGGTTTTGCCATTTACAAGCTCACTTACTGGATGGAAGATTACCAGATCGAGGCACCTCTACGCCCGCGGCGAGCGCACGCCGGTGGTCAGCGAAACGCTGGACGATGGCCGCGCTGCCCATGCCATCAGCTTTTTTCGCAAATGATGGCGACCAAATCTTCATTCCCGAACTGGGCCGTTCCACCGCGGTCGCCGGCCATGTGGCGTGGAGGTGGCCGACAGCGACTGGTTCGCCGGGCAGGATCTGACGCAGGTGAAGCGCTGGAGTAAACCTCTCCCCGTGCTGATCGCGGAAAACGGCGGCACGCGCAACTACCCTCGAGATGAACATCGACCCGCGCGATCCCCATTAGGTATTCAGGCCCCGCGGAGGACGATCTGACAGTGTTCACCTCCGTCTACCCGCTGGAGGTGCAGGTGGTGCCGGGCAGCACGGTGCTGGTCAACAGCGAGGACGTCACCGACGTGGTGGACCACCAGCGACGCTTTGTCGGCCAACGTCAACGTCTATCCGATCGGCGACAACGTCATCTCCATCCTCGTGCGCCCAACCACGTGGAAACCCGCCGCGACGTGACCATCTACCGTGCACAGCTGGAGATTGAAGTGGAGTTGGACACCTCCGTGCGCAACGAAACCGATTCCGCAGATGCTCATTTCCGGCAGCTGCGAGGCCGGGCGCGTACATCAGTGGATACGCCTAACAATGGAGGAGAGCCTCTACATCAACATGGGAGACCGGCGACTTTGGGTTCCTCACTGACCTTAGTACATCGGCAGAAAATACCGTGCGCTTCCGCGCCGTGATGGACAGGCGCGCCGACGCCGAGGTCCACTTCGACGTCAACTACACGCCGACACTGGCCAGCTACTCCGCCGCCGCGGCCGCTGGATGAGAACTACGACCAGCTGGTGCGCCTCTACGCCCAGTGGCAGGATCGCGTGTTCCTCTGCATCCGGCGAGATCGTCGATATACGCGAGAGGGCGGCGGGAGGAGCTACTGGTGATGGACATCAGTGGCGACGGCTCAGCTGGTCATCCTCGTCAACGAATCGGGTTCGGCACGCCCATGCTCGGCGAGACGTACAGCATCTACGCCCACGTCTCCGCGCACGAGGAGGGCCGCTACATGTACAACGCCACCTACTACCGCGCACAGTCACACTGTATATATGGATCTGTACACCGAATAAGCCCCGCCCGGCGCGCCCGCCGCCGAAAGCAAAAGCCCTAATGAAAAAGTTTCCGGAAACGGCGCTTCTGAAGCAGGAAATGGCGCGCGCTTGTCGAATATTGCATTGAATGACCCGGAGGATGTCTATGCGTTGCGGGTGCCCGGATTGCGGCGCTTACATGAATTGCGTACGGACGGCCCGGAGGCTCGGCTGCGTCTGCCCCAGTGCGGGCGGCACTGCCGCGATTGTCTGGGATTGTGCGCGCCGCTGACCCGTGAACAACTGCGCGACATGGCGCGTCAGCCGGAGCGCGTTCGAGGCTTCTTCGCCAGCCCGCTTCGATGGGCTGGACGACCCCCGTGCCGCCTTCTGATGAGGACGAATTTGCGGACTGAGTTTCTATGTAACCAAATGCTTTTTGTGAGGAAATGTGGTTCTTCGCCCGTTTTGTTTGGTTAAGTGGGCTGGAAAATGCTGGGATTTGGCCCGCTGAAAGAGACGAATGTTCGCTCAATGGCGTTTACGACAAATATCGTTTCGATTCGAACGAAGACAGTTACATAACTATTACAAAGCGAATAATTAGCGTAACCTCGCGCCTTTGGCCAGGAAGCGCCATCTGCATAGTTCAAAGGGAGGAACGACATGGACGGATCAAAAGGCGGTCGTCACGGTATTGGGCTACGACCCGCAGGGCATCATCGCCAAGGTGAGCGCCGTCTTTACGAGTGCGACGCCAATATCGTGGATATTTCGCAGACGGTTTTATCTGGGCTTTTCAACATGGTGCTGGTGGCGGATATCCTCGCCGGACTGCGCGTTTGATCAGCTTTCGGCGCGCCTGAACCATCTTGGGCGAGGAACTGGGGCTGCAAATTCGCGTGCAGCGCAGCGAGATCTTTGAAGCCATGCACCAGATCTGAGGTGGAACGCGATGATCCAGACTTCCGAGATACTTGACACGCTGCGTATGATGATCGACCGCGAAAAGCTCGACGTGCGCACCATCACCATGGGCATTTCCCTGTTTCCTGCGACTGCGACCACGGGCGTGCTCAAGGCCGCCCGGAAGGTCTACGACAAAATCACCCGCAACGCCGAGAACCTGGTGGCCGTGGGCGAGGAGATCGAGCGCAAGTTACGGCATCCCCATTATCAACAAGCGCATCTCCGTCACGCCCCATCGCCTCATCCTGGCGGGGCCGCGGGACGGGATCCCCGTGCCCTTTGCCGTGGCCCTGGACGAGGCGGCCCACACCTGTGGCGTGAACTTCATCGGCGGGTACTCAGCCTTGGTGCACAAGGGGCTTTTGACCCCGGGGACCGGCGGCTGATTGCCAGCATCCCCCAGGCATTGACGAGACAGAGCTGGTGTGCTCCTCGTGAACGTGGGCACCACCAAGGCTGGCATCAACATGGACGCCGTGGAGAAGATGGGCCGATCATCCGGGAGACCGCCCAGCGCACCGCCGACCGGGGTGTGCATCGGCTGCGGCCAAGCTGGTGGTGTTCTGCCAACGCCCCCGAGGACAACCCGTTCATGGCCGGCGCGTTCCACGGCCCCGGCGAGGGCGACTGCGCCGTCAGCGTGGGCGTCAGCGGCCCGGGCGTGGTGCGGGCGGCCATTTCAAAATATGAAGGGCGAGCCCTTTTTGAGGTGGCCGCCGAGACCATCAAACGCACGGCCTTTAAAATCACCCGCATGGGCCAGTTGGTGGCCCAAGAGGCCGCCGCCGCCTGTGCGTGCCCCTTTCGGCATTGTGGATTTGTCCTTAGCCCCCACCCCGGCCATCGGCGACAGCGTGGCCTATCATTTTGGAAGGCATGGGTTTGGAGCAGTGCGGCGCCCACGGCACCACCGCCGCTTTGGCGCTGCTCAACGACGCAGTGAAAAAAGGGCGGCGTCATGGCCAGCTCCAGCGTGGGCGGGCTTTCCGGCGCCTTTATCCCCGTCCCCGAGGACGCCGGCATGATCCGAGGCCGCCCGTCCGGCTGCCTGACGCTGACCAAGCTGGAGGCCATGACCGCCGTTGTGCAGCGTGGGCCTGGACATGATCGCCATTCCCGGAGACACCAGCGGCCGAGATCATTTCCGGCATCATCGCCGACGAAATGGCCATCGGCATGGTCACGGCCGCTGGGCAAAAAGCCGGGGAGGATTATCGGCGGCCTGGTGAAGGCCCATCATGGCCTCCCCCATGAGTTCATCCACCGGGGCGGGAAACCCGCGCCCCTTCAGAGCTTGAAAACTGAGCGCTGGCCTACCCCAAGCCAGCCAGGTAGGAGGTAGGAACCGATGAAACGTCAAAAAGCTGGCGCCGGAGGACGGCTTTCTCCTGCGGCCTGGGGCAGAGACGCAGCTCATTATTCCCAGAACTACTGCCCCTGGATGGAGAGGCCAGCCTGGCCGGACCGGCTGCAAAACCACCTTCTTCACCCGTGAGGAAGTCACCCAGTTTTTCCTCCACGCGGTGGAGGCCGAGGACAGGTACCTGTTCCTCCTCTCTCCCTGAAGGCCGCATTGTGGGGAGACAGCCCTCACTGACATTGATCCCCATCTGCACAGCGCCAATTTCCGCATGGCCATCTCCAGCCGGGGCTGAGGCAGGATTGGCACCTGGGCGGCGCGGGCCACCGGACTTCGCCTTTGCGGAGGACACCATGCTCCATACCCTCAACGGCTTTCTCTGCGCGGCCATCGGCTTCTCCCTGCTGGACATTTTGAACCGGGACGAGCGTCTGGCCTTCAAGCTCTCCCCGGTCTATCTGGCGGTGGTGGCCTTCTGCTTCTCCATGACAATCGGCGTGCTGTGGGGAGTTCTTCGAGTGCTTTATGGACCAGATGTTCCTGCTGGACATGCAGAAGGACCCGGAGGAGATCCTTTGCAATTGGCGGGCACTGTGCGGCTGGTCTCTCTGAGCACTATGTGAAGGACTGCGGCTATGACGGGGTGAATATCCTCAGCGCCAGCGGGAAGACCGCCCAGCAGAGCGTGCCCACCTGCACTTCCCATCCTTCCCCGGAAGCAGGGGACGGCTTGAACGCCTGGCCCCGCCTGGGCAAGGACCATCACGACCTGCAAGAGGTGGCCCAGCGCCTGCGGATCGCGCAGCCGGAAAACCCCTGACCACAGCTTCCCCCTATCGTCTGGATTCTCACATTCCCATCAGAATAGAAACTAGAAACAATTGTAAGAAGGAGGAGTTTTTCAATGAAACCCATTATCACCACAAAGCAGGGCGCCGTGCAAGGTACCCTGAGCCAGGACGGGAAGGCCCTGATCTTCCAGGGGCGTGCCCTATGCCCAGCCCCCGGTGGGAAGCCTCCCGCTTTGCCCGCCCCCAGGAGCACGAGCCCTGGGAAGGCCCGCGGGACTGCACCCAATTCTCCCCCCGGTGCCCCCAGTGCGACCTGACCGCCATGGACTTTTACAGCAAGGAATTCTATGACGAAAATGGTCCCCCCAGAGGATGAGGACTGCCTGTACCTGAATATATGGACCCCTGCGGACGCTCCAGCCCGGCAGCAAGCTGCCCGTGCTGTTCTGGATCCATGGCGGGGCCTTTATGCAACGGCTGCGGCAGCGAAAAGGAGTTCGACGGCGAGGGCATGGCCCGCAAAGGCGTCATCCTGGTGACGGTCAACTACCGGGTGAACGTGTTCGGCTTTTTCGCCCACCCGGACCTGGAAGCCGAAACCCCAGAGCACGTCTCCGGCAACTACGGCATTTTGACCAGCTTTTCGCCCTGAAGTGGTGCGAGAACATCGCTGCCTTTGGCGGCGACCCGGACATGACCATTGCCGGCCAGTCCGCCGGCTGCATGAGCGATTCAGGCACTTGTGTCCTCCCCTCTCCAAAGGGTTGCTGCGAGGCGCCATTCTCCAAAGCGGCGGCGGCCTGTTACGCCATGAAGAAGTGCCCCCCAAAGAGGAGATCACCCAGACCTCCCAGAAACTTATGGAGCACCTGGGAGTCTCCACCATAGAGGAGCTTCGGGCCGGTTCGTTCCCGCCGGACAGCTGGGACGCCGCCGCCGTGCAGGGCCAGGACCTCAGCTGGCGCCCCCATGTGGACGGCTGGCTGCCTGCCACCACCGACGCCCTGGCAGAGGCCGGGGCCATCCATGACATCCCGTACATGATCGGCTCCACGGGCAACGACATCGGCGACGGAAGCTGCTCCAGGAAAGCGGCGCCCGCTGGTGTGAAAACTGCTGAAGCTGGGGAGAACGCCCGCCTGGTTCTACTATTTCGACCGGAAGCTGCCCGGAGACAGCGCAGGGGCGTTCCACTCCTGCGAGCTGTGGTATGAGTTCGAGACCATGAACCGCTGCTGGCGCCCCTGGGAGGACTGCGACTGGGAGCTTTAAACACCCAGCCCATGGTTCTTGGCGGAACAAGTGGGGATGAAGGCGTAACCTCCGGCCTTTCATAGCAAAGTCAAAGGACGGCCAAAGAGAGCTCTCTTGGCCGTCCTTTCTGCATATTCACAGGGAGCGATGATCCCCTGGTTTGCTTGATCTCTTTGCTCGCCACTTCCTGGCGCATCTTTTCCACGAAATGAAAGACTCCAGGCCCATAGAGCCCAAGTCGCCGTCCGCGCGGTGGCGCACGGAAATGGTGCCGCTCTCCCGCCTCTTGGTCGCCCACCACCAGCATGTAGGGGTGCGCTGCAGCTGGGCCTCCCGAATCTTGTAGCCAATCTTCTCGTTGCGCAGGTCGCACTCCACCCGGAAGCCGGCCTCCTCCAGCTCCTTCTGGAGCTTCTGGGCATACTCGTGATGGCGCTCGGAGATGGGCAGCACCACCGCCTGGACAGGGCTGAGCCACAGGGGGGAACTTGCCCGCGAAGTGCTCGGTGATGACGCCGATGAACCGCTCGATGGAGCCCAGCACCACCCGGTGCAGCATAACGGGGCGGTGCTTCTGGCCGTCCTCGCCCACATACTCCAGCTCGAAGCGCTCGGGCAGCTGGCTGTCCAGCTGCACCGTGCCGCACTGCCAGGTGCGGCCCAGGCTGTCCGCCAGGTGGAAGTCCAGCTTGGGGCCGTAGAAGGCGCCGTCGCCCTCGTTGACCTCGTACTCCTTGCCCATCTCGGTGATGGCCTCTTTCAAGATCTCCTGGTTGTGCTCCCCACTGCTCCACGGTGCCGATGTGGTCCTCGGGCATGGTGGAGAGCTCAATCTGGTATTCAAGGCCAAACACGGAGTACACCTCGTCAAACAGGCGCACCACGTTCTTCAGCTCGTCCTTCAGCTGGTCGGGGGTCATAAACAGGTGGGCGTCATCCTGGGTGAAGCACCGCACCCGGAACAGCCCGTGCAGCGCGCCGGAAAGCTCGTGGCGGTGGACCAGGCCCAGCTCGACCACCCGCAGGGGCAGGTCGCGGTAGGAGTGCGGCTCGCTCGCGTAGACCATCATGCCGCCCGGGCAGTTCATGGGCTTGATGGCGTAGTCTTCCCCGTCGATGACAGTGGTGTACATATTGTTTTATAGTGGTCCCAGTGGCCGGAGCGCTCCCACAGCTTGCGGCTGAGGGATGATGGGGGTGGAGACCTCCACATAGCCGTACTTCTTCTTGTGGACCTCACGCCAATAGTCGATGAGCAGGTTTTTCAGCACCATGCCCTTGGGCAGGAAGAAGGGAAGCCGGGGCCCTCGTCCCATGCAGCATGAAAGGCCCAGCTCCTTGCCCAGCTTGCGGTGGTCCCGCTTCTTGGCCTCCTCCAGCATTTGCAGGTGCTCCTCCAGCATAGACTGCTTGGGGAAGGAGATGCCGTACACCCGGGTGAGCATCTTGTTCTTGGCGTCGCCCCGCCAATAGGCGCCGGTGATGGCCGTCAGCTTTACGGCCTTCACCATGCCGGTGCTCACCAGGTGGGGGCCGGCGCACAGGTCGGTGAAGTCCCCCTGCTTGTAAAAGCTGATGTCCTCGCCCTTGCCGGCGTGCTCCTCGATGAGCTCCTCCTTATAGGGCTGGTCCGCCATAAGCTTTTCCGCCTCCTCCGGGGGCAGCTCAAAAAGCGCTCCAGGGGCAGGTTCTCTTTGATAATTTTTTCATTTCCTCTTCGATGGCAGGCAGGTCTTCAGTGGAGAGGGGCTGCTCCAGGTCGAAGTCGTAATAGAAGCCGTTCTCAATGGCGGGGCCAATGGAGAACTTGGTGCCGGGGTACAGGCGCATCACGGCCTGGGCCATGATGTGGGAGGTGGTGTGCCAATAGGCGTGCTTGCCCTCCTCGCTGTCAAAGTGAGGATTTCCAGGGAACAGTCCCGCTCAATATGGGGGTGCGCAAATCGCAGACCTCCCCGTCAATCTTGGCGGCGCAGGCGGACTTGTACAGGCCCATGCCGATGGACTTGGCCACTTCCGCGGCGGTGACGCCCTGGTCGAACTCTTTGACCTGGCCTTTCAAATCAATCTTTACCATAGGGTACTCCTTTCCGCTGGGGAAGCAAAAAACGCCTGCCCCAGCATCATTCTGGGGCAGGCGTCCGGCGTTGCGATAAATTTGCCGGGAACCCGCGGTTCCACCCGGATTCAAAGCGTGGGAAAAGCCCTTTCCCGCGCTTCCTCGTTTGGGCCTGTAACGGGGCCGCCCCGGCGTCCCTTAGGCGAAACTCGCGTTCGGGAGCAGCTCAAAGGTGGTGGCCTTTCCCAGGCGGGATCGCTCCGCCGGCAGGGCGCTTTCAGCCAGGGCGCCCCTCTCTGTTCCCGGCAAACGCCGGGAAAGGCTTCCTTTTCACAGCATTTTATTTTACCCTGCTATTATAAAAGGAGCGCGGGGAAAGTCAAGCCACCGCAAGGAAAAAAACAAATTGTGACCAAGGCGTTAAGAAAAGATTACAAATTTCTTGACAACTGCCCCCGGTGGGACTAGAATAAAATAAAGTGCATGCGGCACTTTTTATATAGCATATTTTCCTGTTTTTCATTTTACCCATTCTCTTTATTGAGGGTTTTTCCATAAAACATGCTTGCCGGCCCTGCCGGAGGCAGCCCGCAAGCGCCAATAAAGTCTGAACAGCCAAAATGGAACATGTTAAAATAGCCTGCAAAGCCAGCCGCCTGCATTTTGCCGGGGGAGGCCCCGGTTTTACCCTAGCGCACCCGAAATTTTACAAAATAATTCTGTTAGGAAAAGGAGGTGCCCGATTGGGCCAGATCGCAGTGTGGCTGTGCATCGTCATCGCTATCCTGGCCGCTGCCAGCGGGACAGCGGCTTTCTTCTTGGGAATGACCTACCGCAAAAACAAGGCCGAAAGTGAGATTGGTTCTGCCGAGCAGGAGGCCAAGCGTATTGTGGCGGATGCTGTTAAATCCGCAGAGGCCAAGAAGAGAAATCGTGCTGGAGGGCAAGGACGAACTGCACCGCCTGAGAGACGAATCGGAAAAAAGGAAGCTCAACAACCGGCGCAAAGAGATCCAGCATCAGGAAAGGCGCGTGCTCCAAAAGGAGGAAAGCCTGGAAAAAAGCTGGAAAGCATGGAGCGCAAGGAAAACCAGGCCGACCAGAAAACAAAAAGGCTGAAGAGCGCCTGCAGAGGCCGAGGCCGTGAAAAGAGCCAGTTTGACATGCTGGAGAAAATCTCCAACTTCACGGTGGACCAGGCCAAGGAGTACCTGCTCAACAACCTGGAGTCTGAGCTGACCCACGAAAAAGGCTGTAAAGATCCGGGAGTTTGAGCAGCAGACCAAAGAGGACGCCGACAAAGCGCCCGGGAGATCATCGCCCTGGCCATCCAGCGCTGCGCGGCCGACCACGTTTCAGGAAGCCGCCATCAGCGTGGTGCCTCTGCCCAACGACGAGATGAAGGGCCGCATCATCGGCCGGGAGGGCCGGAATATCCGCACGATCGAAACCCTCACGGGCGTGGACCTGATCATTGACGACACGCCCGAGGCCATCACCCTCTCCAGCTTCGAGCCCGTCCGCCGGGAGGTGGCCCGCATTGCCTTGGAAAAGCTGATTACGGATGGGCGCATTCATCCCACCCGCATTGAGGAAACCGTGGAAAAGGCCCGCCGGGAGGTGGAGTCCACCATCAAGCAGGAGGGCGAGCGCGCCGTGCTGGAAGTGGGCGTCAACGGCGTCCACCACGAGCTGGTGAAGCTCTTGGGCCGCCTGCGCTACCGCACCAGCTACGGGCCAGAATGTGCTTGAACCACTCTTTAGAGGTGGCCTTATTTGGCGGGGATGATGGCCTCTGAACTGGGGTTGGACCCCACCGTGGCCAAACGGGCCGGCCTGCTGCACGACATCGGCAAGGCTTTGGACCACGAGATGGAGGGCTCTCATGTGCAGATCGGCGTGGAAGTGGCCCGGAAATACCGGGAGAGCGAGGCGGTCATCCACGCCATCGCCGCCCACCACGGGGACGTGGAAGCCAAGACCGTCATCGCCTGCATTGTGCAGGCGGCCGACGCCATCTCCGCCGCCCGTCCCGGCGCCCGCCGGGAGAACCTGGAGAACTACATCAAGCGCCTGGAAAAGCTGGAAGAGGTGGCCTCCTCCTTCGACGGGGGTGGAAAGCTGCTACGCCATCCAGGCCGGCCGCGAGATCCGCATTATGGTGCGCCCCCGAAAGGGTCAGCGACGAGCAGATGACACTGCTGGCCCGGGAGATCTGCAAAAGATCGAGGCAGATTTGGATTATCCCGGCCAGATCAAGGTGAACATGATCCGGGAGAGCCGGGCCGTGGATTACGCCAAGTAAACCGCGTTATTACTCGGGTATACAGGGACGTACAGTGTGCGTCCCTGTACGTTTTTCTACAGGATTGGGACCCCGGGGAAATGGCAATGCGCAGCGAACGGGAAATGTATGAGCTCATCCTGGGCTACGCGGAGCAGGACCCCCCCGGGTGCGAGGGGTGATCTTAAACGGTTCCCGGGCAGACCCCAACCGGCTGCTGGATTCGTTCCGGGACTATGACATCGTCTACCTGGTGACCGACGGGGGCCCTATAAAAGGGGGGATATCTCCCCCGCGTTTTGGCGAAATGCTGGTGATGCAGCGCACCGATGAATCGGAGCTGTATGACGAACACCTGCCCCACGCCGCTGTCTATACCTGATGCAGTTTGCCGATGGCAACCGCATGGGATTTGACTGTGGCCAGGCGCGAGGACTACCGGGACTACTGCTTTGACGACCGGCTGAGCATGGTCTTTTGGACAAGGACGGCTTCCTGCCATCCCTGCCTCCCCCACCCCCGGCGGACCTGTCCCACGGGGTGGAAAAGCCCAGCGCCCGGGTGTTTCAGGAGTGCCGCAACGAGTTCTGGTGGACGGCGCCCTACGTCTCCAAGGGGCTGTGGCGGGGCCAGCTGCTGTACGCCCAGCACCATCTGGAAACCTGTACCCGAGAGGCCCTGCGGCTGATGCTGTGCTGGCAGGCCGGCGCCCAGCAGGGATTTCCCCTGTATATCCCGGCAAAGCGGGCGAGGGCCTGAAAAGGTATCTTCCCCCAGAGGTTTGGGAACGTACCTGTTCCACCTATGTCCCCCTGCCAGCGGGAGGCCCTGTTCCAGGCGCTTTCCACCGCCTGAGCTGTTCACCCAGGCCAGCCGGAAGCGGCCGAAACCCTGGGATATTCCTGGCAAGACCGCTGGGACGAGGCGGTCCCCCGGTTTATGGAGGAGACCCAGAGGAACATCGCCGCCCCTTGCCCCTGGCGGAGGGACTGGGGAAGAGCTTTCCCGGCAGATGCCAAGCACACGAGAGGAGAAAGGAGCAAGAGTCTTGAATATTTTGTGCATCGGTGACGTGGTGGGCAGCGTGGGCTGCCAGTTTTTGCGGGCCCATCTGCCCGCCTTAAAAGGCCAAAGGGAATCGACCTGGTCATTGCCAATGGGGAAAACTCGGCGGACGGCAACGGCGTCACCCTGCCTCGGCGGAATACCTGCTGGACAGCGGCGTGGACGTGATCACCACCGGCAACCACAGTTTCCGCCGCAGGGAGAGCTATGAGCTCTACGACACCTGCGAGACGCTGCTGCGCCCGGCCAACTATCCGGCCGCCGCGCCGGGCCGTGGCCTGTGCGTGGTGGACATGGGCCGGGTGCGGGTGGCGGTCATCAACCTGATGGGCACGGTCTATTTGGAGAGCCTGCGCTGCCCCTTCGAGACCCTGGACGCCCTGCTGAAGACCCCGGACCTGCCCAAGCTGTGCATCGTGGACTTCCACGCGGAGGCCACCGGGAAAAAAGCGGGCCCTGGGCTTTTATGCCGACGGCCGGGTGACGGCCCTGTTCGGCACCCACACCCATGTGCCCACCGCTGACGAGTGCCTGCTGCCCCACCACACGGGCTACATCACCGACGCAGGCATGACCGGCGTGGCGGACTCCGTGCTGGGGGTAAAGCCGGAAATCATCATCGGCAAGCTGCGCACCAAAATGCCCGCCCGGTTCGACCTGGCCAAGGGCCCCTGCAAAATGGACTGCGTGCTCTTTTCCGCCGACGAGCGCACCGGCCTGTGCACCGGCGTGGAGCGGATGACCATTGCCTGAGATACTCGATACCATTTTGCAATAAGGATTACAGTTTCGCAACTCTCCTTGACAGGGGTGGCCCGGCTGATATAATGAGGGCAGAGGAACCTTCTATCACCGGGAAAGGAGCTGCGATTGATGGAAAAAGATGAGACCCACAAAGAAAAAGGCCCTTCTGCTGGCTGCCGGATGCCTGGCGCTGGCCGCCGTGGTGGTGATCGCGTTTTTCGTTTTGAGACCTGCGCCGAAAACGCTCTATCACTCTCCAGCCCGGCCAGGTCACAGAAGTGACCCTTCAGCACAATGGGGACATACGGGATGTGACCGACCCTGCTCAGATAGGAAGAGATTGTGGCCCTGCTCAACGGGTTTACCTACCGGACCTCCCTGAGATGCTGCTCCCGCTGCCGGGTGGGAGTATCATGCCGGCCTATCCACGGACACCTGGGCTTACGATTTCACCTTTCTCCCCAGGCACCCTGCGCATTTGGAACGATGACGGCAGTTCCACCATTTATTCCGGCCCATCCGGGTATCTCCAGCCCCTGGTCGACATGGCGGACGGTATCACCCCTGTCATTTCTGGAGAAAGCCTTGAGCCAGAGGAATACCCTGCCGCATAAGGGCGGAGGACATCACCCATCTCTATATAGCAGACTTGACAGAGGTGAAAGAAATCACCAGCCAAGAGGATATCCGGCAGGTGGTAGAGCTGCTTTAATAGCTTTCCCTGCCAATCCATCGAGGAAGAAACCTACGTTCCCACAGATTGGTGGAGTTTTTCCATGGATGGCCACAGCGGCGCTTTTTTCAAGGCCTACTTCACCGCCGATGATGTGCGGATATCAGACAACACCTACCACGGGCCGGAGGGGCTACTTCCAGCCCATGATGGACATGATGGAGACAGCGTCTTCTGCCGGTGGAGTCGGCCGCCCCCGATGTGAGCAGCCCTTCCGCGTTGAATAATACTTCCCAATCATCGTAAAGCCAGGGCGCTGTTATATCATCCCACGAAATCGAACGTTCCCGGAAAGGGAAGCTCACCATGAAAAACAGCTCTCTCTTCTGCTGGCCATCCCGGCCACTTCGCCCCCCTTCTGGCGCTGTATGAAGATGGGGGTGCCGCTGTAAATTTTACATTAGATTTATTTCCCCCATAAATCATGGGGGATTTTTGTTTCTATTATTACTAAATTTATTTTTTTTCTGTGTTAAATTTTTGTAATATATCTTTACGAATTATCCATAACGTGGTAATATTTTATTAACAAAATTCTTTTCGAGGTGGTACCGATGGGAAAATAAGAAAGCTAAGAGGAATCAAGAAAAACACATGTCATTTGGAAAGGAGCTTAATAATGAGAAACCTGCAAAAAAAAAAATGATTTCTGTCCTACTTGCAGTTGTCTTACTGCTTTGCGCCGCATTTCCCCGTCAGCGCTCAGACCACCAGTGAAACCCCCAGCTCCGCTACGCAATTAACAGATGAAGACCTTTTGATTCCTGAAGATGTTGCCGAATACATTGCCGAATATTTTGTCGATGACATGGCCGCCACCGGCATGACGGTGTGGGACGAGAACACCGCTATTACCGACTGCGTGACCACTTATGACGAAAACCGGCGAGGCCATCACAAGTTACACCTTTGAGCTGACCAGCGGCTATGTGACGGTGGCGGCTTATGCGGATATGCCAAGCCCCATTTTGGAATGGGCCGATGAAGCTGAACCCGTCTATGCTGAATTTGATTCTCTTGCAGGAGCAAAAGTCATCTATACTGGACCTATGGACTATTATCTGGATGACGGTGGTTCCACTTTGGAAACTCTGGAAGGCACCCAAGTTACCAGGGCTCAGATTTCTGATAATGTTTCCATCCTGCGAGATGAGGAACATATTCAACCGGAAATTAAAAAAGATTTAGTCCAAGCAAAAGAATATAACGTGGAATTGGCAAAACAAACTTCTCAGCCAAATTCTAATTTAGCGAGACGGCCCCCAAATAATCATGAGGGTGGTTATATTACAAGTGCAGATATTTATTTAGAGAATACCGAAGTTCTTGCGGGTAAATGGGTCTGCACTGACTGGGCAAATTATTGGGAAGATTACGCTACTTTTACTCTCCAGAGCAATTTCTCTGATCCCAACCATAACTGTGGTCCTATCGCTATTACAAATGCAATTTTAATGTATGGGAAAAAAGCGCAACATTTCTTCCATAAAAAATGACGGTGCCCGTGGAGTATATGAAAGTGTAATGGACGCAAACGACGCCGTTGCATCGTATTACTACAGACCTGGTTATGGTACAGAATCAGGAGTGCATACGCATTTATAGAAGACTCCTTTGCCCAGTACGGTCAAAATGTTACTATGTATGGCCCCTATGATTTGACCGTAAGCGACATTCAAAAATGTCTGCACAAATAATCGCCTCATGTATATTATGTTAGTAAATGATGAAATCTATGCAGATCATCACCTGATAGGATATGCATGGAGTTGTATGGCAGATGAATACCGTCCTTATCGAGAAATGTATTTTATTAAAGTCGCAGATGGGCATAACTCTAGTGGAAGATATTTAGATCAGCGGTTAGTAGAAGACGATACGTTTTGGGAAATCTATTTCCCCAACCTTCGGAGTTCTAAAAGTTTATGGTAAAGAACCCTTCTACACGAAACAGGATGGTATCCGCATATTTAGGTCTTCTTCTGTCCCTTTTTGATCTTGGCAGGCGTTCGTCTGGCGCTACACTGCCACCCATGTGTACTTCATCCTCCCTTCCTCTGTCAGCTATATCGAGGTGCAGAGCGTCACCTCCTACGCAAAGCTGGAAGAGCGGGAGAGATCGAGGCGGCGGTCCGGCTGATCAACCGTTTTGCCTATTCCTCCCGGGAGGAGCTGCCGCCCCTGGGGGGCGAAGGGGTGCGGGTCACGGTGCACTACTATGGCGAAAGATTGGCTTTCAAAGGGGTGAGGTTCAGCCTCGGCACCGACCCGGAAACGGGCCAGGACTACCTCCGCAAGAACAATGAGGACGGGCATCACGGAGTATTTTGGCCCTCCGGGCTATTTCCAGCCCCTGCATGACCTGTTGGAAGACGGCGGAGCCTGAAGATCCCCTGTTTTGCCCCGCCCTGCCGGGCCCCTTCCGGAGGGCGGGGCATTTTAGACGAGATTTTCAGAAATCAGCGGGGAACGATTGTATTTTTTAAAAATCTGTGATAAACTAGTTAAAAGATATGCCATCTATCTCTTGAAGGGGTGTGTTTACCGTGATTTTAGGTTCCCAACTGAAAAATGCCATTATATCCGGTTCCAACAACATTTCCAAGTACAAAAAGCAGATCAACGAGCTGAACATCTTCCCCGTGCCCGACGGCGACACCGGCACCAACATGTCCATGACCATCGGCGCCGCCGCTGAGGAGATGCGGAAGCTGGAGGACTCCGCCACCGCCGCCCAGGTGGCGAAAAAGGCCGCTTCCTCCATGCTGCGGGGGGCCCGGGGCAACCCGGGGTGATTCTGTCCCTGCTCTTCCGGGGCATCTCCAAGGGCCTGGAGGAGAAGGAGGAGATCGCCGCCCAGGACCTGGTAGAAGCCCTGGAGCTGGGCGTGGAAGAGGCCTATAAGGCCGTGATGAAGCCCACCGAGGGCACCATCCTCACTGTGGCCCGGGTGGCCGCCGAGCGGGGCCGGGAGGCCCTGAGCTGGGCAGCGACCCCATCCAGGTGTGGGACGCCGCCTGCATGGGCGCCGCCGACGCCTCTGGAGGAAACCCCCGAGCTGCTGCCCGTGCTGAAAAAGCGGGGTGGTGGACGCCGGCGGTCAGGGCCTGTGCCTGATTTTTGAGGGCATGCTCAGCGTGTTCCGCAGCGGCATTGTGCTGGAGCGGCCTCTCCGAGGGGAAAAGGCTGAGGAGACCGCCGACAGTTCTTCCGCAACGTGGCCGCGGAATGCGACAGCGAGATCAACTTCACCGACTGCACCGAGTTTGTGGTGGGACGTGACCCGGAGGTTCCAGAAGGACCCCTTGGACCTGCGGCTGTTCCTGGAGACCATTGGCGACTGCGTGGTGATGGTGGATGATGACGAGATCATCAAAACCCATGTGCATACAGAAAATCCCGGCGACGCGTTGCAGGCCGCCCTTCAGTATGGCCAGCTGCTCACCGTCAAGATTGAGAACATGAAGGAACAGCACCGCAAGGCCGCAGAGGAGAACGAGGCCCAGAAGGCCGCTGCCGCCCAGGCACAGGCCCAGCCCGAAAAAGGCCAAGCTGGAGCCCCAGGAGCCCACCGAGGAAATGGGCTTTATCTCTGTGGCGGCGGGCGACGGGCTCAAGAGCCTGTTCATGGACCTGGGCTGCGCCAATGTGGTCAGCGGCGGCCAGACCATGAACCCCTCTACCGAGGACCTGCTGGAGGCGGTGCTGGCCACCCCCGCCAAGAAGGTATTCATCCTGCCCAACAACAAGAACATCATCATGGCCGCAGAGCAGACTGTGCCCCTGGCCACCGACCGGGAGGTCATCGTCATCCCCACCCGGACCATCCCCCAGGGCCTTTCCGCCATGCTGGCCTTGACCCGGACTCTGACGCGGAAACCAACCAAGAGGCCATGCTGGAGGCTGCCGGCAACGTGGATACGGGCCTTGTGACCTTTGCCGCCCGGGATTCGGAGTTTGGCGGGCACACCATCCGCCACGGGGATATTCTGGGCCTGAAGAACGGCAAGCTGGAGTATATCGAGAAAGGACGGTCAGCGCCTGCGTGCGTGTGGCCCGCTCCTTTGCCAACAAGCACACCTCTTTCATCACACTGATCTATGGCGAGGCATCACTCCAGGAGCAGGCCGAGGAGGCCAAGCGCACCCTGGAGAGCAACTCCACTCCGGATGTGGAGATCACCCTGGTCAACGGTGGCCAGCCGGTGTATTTCTTCATTATCAGCGTGGAGTGAACAAGGCCCTTATACCGGACGCATGAAGAAACCTTTCTTTCCGGAAAGGTTTTTTTGTCCGCCCAGAAGACGGAACGGAGGCGCGTATGAAGCTCTATATCACGGGGCCGGTGGGCAGCGGGAAAACCACCCTGGCCCGGCAGCTCTCGCAAAAACCGGGGTCCCCTGCTTCCACCTGGACCAGGTGGCCCATGAGCCGGACCCGGACCGTCGGCGGCAACCGGAAACGGCCGGAGGAAGAGCGGGACGCAATGTTCCGTTCCATTCTGGAACAGGAGGACTATATCCTAGAAGATACAGGCCGGGCCTGTTTCATTGCAGGGATGGAGCAGGCAGACCGGGTTGTATTGCTGGAGCCCCTCCTCTGCTGCGGCGGAAACGGGTGGTGGCCCGCTGGCTGCGCCAGAACCTGGGCCTGGAGGCCTGCGCCTACCGCCCCACCTTTGCCATGCTGCGCAGCATGTTCTGCTGGAGCCGGGAGTATGAGAACGGCCGGGACGGGGTGCGGGCGCGGGCGGCCCAGTTTCCGGAAAAGCTCATCGTGCTCCGCGGCAAAAAAGACATCCGGCGCTGGATGCGGGGCTTGGAACACTGACTGGGAGAAAGGAGGTCCGCCATGCCATCCCTGTTTGAAAATGGACATCCAAAAGCTGAAGGGAGTGGGGGGAAAAGCGGAAGAAGCTCTTCGAGAAGCTGGGCGCCCCCACCGTGGGGGACCTGCTGCGGCTCTACCCCCGGGCCTATGAGGACTGGAGCCTCCACACACCCATTCGGGAGACTGTTCTCAACGAGGTGGCGGTGGTGAAGGCCACGGTGCTCCACAAGCCCACGGAGACCCGGGTGCGGGGGCATGACCCTGTACAAGACCCGGGCGACCGACGGGGAAAGCGACATGGCCCTGACCTTCTTCAACAACAAGTACATCCCCTCCATGCTGCGGGAGGGCCAGGTCTACCTGTTCCGGGGGCAAGGTGACGGGCACCCTGCTCCGGCGGGAGATGCTCTCCCCAGAGTTTCTGCCAGAGGCCAAGGAGCTCCGCATCCAGCCGGTATCCGGCCACGGCGGGGCTCTCCTCCCCGGCAGATCGGTGCGGCGGTGCAGCACGCCCTCTCCCTGCTGCCGGAGCGCATCCACGACCCCTGCCGGACAAGCTGCGGGAGAAGTATCACCTGTGCACCCTGCGCTACGCCTTGGAGACCATCCACTTTCCCAAAAATCAAGAGGAAATCACTGCCGCCCGGTTCCGGCTGGCCTTTGAGGAGTTCCTCGTCCTGCAGCTGGGACTGCTGCGCATTAAAAAGCGGCCGGAAGCAGGAGAACCTGCACCCCATCCCCGGGGAGTTTCCGAGGGCTTTGCCCGGCTGCTGCCCTTCCAGCTGACCGGGGCCCAGCGCCGGGCCATCACCGAGGCGCTGGAGGACATGGCGGGGGACTCCCCCATGAACCGGCTAGTCCAGGGGACGTGGGCAGCGGCAAGACAGCCGTGGCCGCCGCCCTGTGCTGGGCGGTCATCCAGAACGGCATGCAGGCGGCCTTAATGGCCCCCACGGAAATTTTAGCCACCCAGCATTACCACTCCCTCAACGCCCTGCTGGAGCCTGCCCACATCACCTGCGCCCTGCTCACCGGGTCGGTGAAGGCGGCGGAAAAAAAAGATCTACCAGGCCCTGGCCGATGGACGCATCCAGCTGGTCATCGGCACCCACGCCCTGCTTTCGGAAAAGGTGGAATTCGCCAACCTGGGGCTGGTCATCACGGACGAGCAGCACCGGTTTGGGGTGGGGCAGCGGTCCGCCCTGGCCCAGAAAGGTGCATCCCCCACCTGTTGGTGATGAGCGCCACCCCCATCCCCCGCACCTTGGCGCTGATGGTCTATGGGGACCTGGATATCTCCGTGCTGGACGAGCTGCCCCCCGGGCGGCAGAAGATCGAGACCTATCTCATCGGCCCAGCCAAGCGGGACCGGGCCTTCGGCTATGTGCAGAAACACCTGGACCAGGGCCGCCAGGGCTACCTCATCTGCCCCCTGATCGAAGAGGACGAGAGCGGCATGCAAAGCGTAACCCAATACGCCGAAATGGTGGAAAAGGCATTCCCCAGCGCCTCCGTGGGCGTGCTCCACGGCAAGATGAAGCCCGCGGAAAAGAGCGGGTGATGGCCTCCTTCTCCCGGGGGGGGAGACCCAGCTTCTGGTTTCCACCACTGTGGTAGAGGTGGGCGTGGACGTGCCCAACGCGGTCATCATGGTAATCGAGAACGCGGAACGGTACGGGCTCTCCCAGCTGCACCAGCTGCGGGGGCGCATCGGCCGGGGGCAGCATCAGTCCACCTGCATCCTCATCACGGACGCCCAGGGGAAGAAACTCTCAAACGGCTCAAGCTGTTCCGGGACACCAGCGATGGATTTCAAATTGCCGAGGCAGACCTGAAGCTGCGGGGCCCCGGGGACTTCTTTGGCCAGCGCCAGCACGGTCTGCCCCAGCTGAAGATCGCCGACATGACCACAGACATGGAAGTCCTGCGCCAGGCCCAGGCCTGCGCCAAGGAGCTGCTGGCCCAAAACGCTTTGGAGCAGCCGGAATACAAGGGCCTGCGGGGAGAAATCCGAAGGCTGTTTGCCAAAACCGGCGGCGAAGACGTGGTGCTGTAAGCTGCCGCCGGGCAGCCAAATGGCGGCTGTCCTTCCCGAAAACAGGAAAACATCGCGAAAAAAAGGGCCCCCAAGGGGCCCTTTCTCAATATTCCGCGGGGGGCAGCTGGTCACAGATCCCGGTGGCGGCGCACCCGGCGCAGCTGCTTCTGTTTTCTCCGGTACAGCAGGATCAGGATGATATACACAATCACCAGCAGCAAAATAATCCCCATGATGAGCAGGAACCAGGGCGAAGTGAGCACCGAGGTCCCTGGCTGATAAAGGAGAGCATCTCACTGCGGGAAACGGACTCGGCAGCCACCAGCGGCACCGTGGCGATCACCTCCCCGGCGTAACTCATGGTGGCGGTGCCCACCTGCTCCCTCCCTTTTCAATGGGGGCCTTCACGCTTTCCGGCTTATCCGTTTCCACAATAATGCTGGAGGAGTCCACACTGTCCGGCAGGATTACGGACACATTCTCCCCGGCCACCAGCTGCAGGGTGTCCTGCTTCCAGGCGTATTCCAAGGGCACGTCTGCCAAAACCTCCCCTGGGCGGCAATGGTCTTGCTGGAAAGATTTAAAAAGGCCCATCGGAACAGGGAGGCCGCATCCAGCATTTCCCCGTGGACATCCTGAATCCACAGAGGGGCACCCCAGGCAGCAGACAATGTAGGTATACCCCTCGTAAGTGGCAGAGGCCACAATGCAGTAGCCCGCCTGGTCATGGGAGCCGGTCTTGATGCCGGTGGCATAGGGATAATAGTAAGAGCCCCCATCCGAGGCATAGTTGGTCAGCATGCGGTTGGTGGTGTTGGCAGGCGGATGTCCTCCGGGTCCTGCTGGGGGTAGTAATTGTAGGTGGTGGTTCCGGTGATCTCTGTAAAATAGGGGCAGGCTCATGGCATATTGGGTTATGGTGATCATATCCCGGGCACTGGAATAGTGATTCTCGTTGTGCAGGCCATGGGGATTGGTAAAGTGGGTGTTGGTACATCCCAGCTCCTGCCCCTTCTCGTTCATCAGTCCTGGACAAAATAGCTGCGGCCGGTGTAATCGCTGCCGTCAAACCCCTCTTCCCCATAGGCCGGGGCCCATAGTCGGCCTCCGCCCCGGAGGCGCTGGAAGCCTCAGGGTCGTCGGCAGAGGCAGCCTCCTCTGAAGAGTGGGGAGATGCCTCAGAGCCCCCCCAGAAGCGCTTTCCTCTCCAGAGGACGGGCTCTCTTCCTGAGAAGAGGTGTCCAGCTTGCCCTCAGCGTAAAGCTGGTCCACATACTTGGCCAGGGTCAAGGCGGCGTTGTTGCCGGAGGGACCATCATCAAATAGAGCATATCCAAGCCCGTGAAGGTCTCTCCCACGCTGAATTCCGCCACAGAGCTGCCGGTGCCCACCAGCTCGTCCACCACGCTTTGGGGGATGGTGATGCCGGGCGTTTTCAATGTCGGGGATGTTCTCATAGGCCACAATATAGGTCATGATCTTGGTCAGGGACGCCATGGGCAGCTGCTCGTCGGCATTGTTGCTGTACACCACCGTATCCGTATCAGGTTGAGCATAGAATAGGCCTTGCAGTGGGGGCCGTTGGGGTTGTTGGTCAAATCCTGATCCCAGCTGTATTCAAAGCCCTCGGCCGAGGCAGGGAAGCGCCATGGCGCTGAGCAGGCAGAACACAGACAGCAGCGCCGCGAAATCGCTTGAGTTTCTTCATGGTCCAATTCCTTTCTATCGTCTATCGCTGTCTCCCCACCCCGCCCAAGCAGGGCTGGGCCCTATGCCGCTTTTGCCGCGGCCTCTTTAAAAAAAGGCCAAGGAGGTGGAGGCATCTCTCTTTTCATTCTGTGATAAAATGGTACAATAGCAGGGAAACCAGTTTTTACCATAAACAGGAGTCCTTCCCATTGTATCCTATTTCCAGAAAAAGGAAAGCCTTTAATTCCTGCATTTTCCTGAATTCTCACAATTTTCAAAAAGGAGGCCTCTATGAAGCTGTTCCACACCTCAGATTGGCATTTGGGCCGGATGCTCTATGGCCGCAGCCTGCTTCAAGACCAACAGTGGTTCCTGGAGCAGGTCTTTCTTCCCGCCGTAGAGCGGGAGCGCCCCTGCCTGCGTGCTGATTGCCGGGGATATCTACGACCGCCAGATCGCCCCCACAGAGGCCATCCGCCTGTTCGACAGCGCCCTCTCCCCGCCTGATGTCTCTGGGGACGAAAGTCTGCGTCATCGCCGGCAACCGACGGCGCGGGCCGCATGGCCCTGCTGAAGCAGGCTTTAAGCCGCAGCGGCGTCTACTTTGCCACCGAGCTCTCCGACGCCCTCCCCGTGCTTCTGGAAGAGGGGGAGAGCGGCTGCAGCTGTTCCTCCTCCCCTATTTCGACACGGCCCAGGCCGGGAATTTCTGGGGACGGCTCTCTGCGGGAGAGGGCCCCTGCATGGAACGGCTGCTGGAACAGCTTCTTCCCCTGTTTGACCCAGAGGCGGGCCATGTGCTGCTCTCCCACTGCTTTGCCGCCGGCGCCCAAACCTCCGATTCGGAAAGCACCCTGTTTGTGGGCGGCAGCGGCCAGGTGCCCCCTCCCTTTTCGACCCCTTCGACTACGCCGCCCTGGGGCACCTGCACGGCCCTCAGCCGGCGGGGAAAAAAGGGCCGGTACTCCGGCTCGCCCCTGAAATATTCCGTGGATGAGGAGCGCCAGCGGAAGGGGTATATCCAATTGGAATGGGACGGGGCAAAAATGTCCCAAAGTTCGTCCCCTGCTCTCCCTGCGGGACGTGCGCCGGGTAAAGGGCTTGTTTGAGGACCTGCTGCGGGCCGGGGAAGAGCACCCCCTGCCAGGATTATGTAGAGCTGGTGCTGGAGGACAGCGCCCCTGTCATGCTGGCGGCGGGCGGCTGCGCCCCTTACCCCAACCTGCTGTCCGTAAGCAACCTGTGGATGGCCGCCACTGTCACGGGGGAGCGGGCCGCCAAGCTGAAGGGACAGAACGAGCGGACCGTGCTCACCTCTTTCCTGAAAGAGGTGTGCGGCACAGAGGCGGAGCCCCAGGACCTGGCCCTGTTCCAGGAGGTGCTGGAAGCGCTCCGCGCGGAATGACGGAAGAAAGGAGGGCGGTGAATGCGTCCCCTGCGTTTGCTGCTGCAGGCCTTCGGGCCCTATTTGGATCGGACGGAGCTGGATCTGACCCAGTTCCAAGAGCACGGGCTGTTCCTCATCACCGGCCCCACCGGCGGCGGGAAGACCTCCCTGCTGGATGCCATGAGCTTTGCCCTGTACTGCCGGGCCACCGGCGGGCGGCGCAGTTTTGCCGCCATGCGGTGCATGAGCGCCCCAGAGGACCTGCCCACCCTGGTGGAACTCGACTTCTCCCTGGGGAGACCCGGTTCCGCCGCAGCCAATACACCACGCAAGCGGAACAAGGAAACCGAGCTGCGGAATCTCACGGAGTGCTTCCAGTGGAAGGAGGGGACTTCCAGCTGCTGGAAAGCGGCAGTGAAAGCGCCGTGCGCCGCCGGGCCGAGGAACTGCTGCACCTGACCTGTGAGCAGTTTTCCCAGGTGATCGTGCTGCCCCAGGGGGGGATTTCCTGCGGCTGCTGCGGGCCAATCCAAGGACAAGGGGGAAATGCTGAAGACCCTGTTCTCCGCCGGGCTTTGGCGGCAGGTAACGGACCGCCTCCACCAGCGGACCCGGTCCCTGGAGGAGCAGACCGGCCCGCGTTTGTCCGCCATAAAAAATCCTTCCTGCGAAAAGAGCAGGCGGAAAGCACCCCCGCTGGGGCTGGAGGGGAAAAGCCGCAGCCCCTGGCCCAGCGGGGAACAGGCCCCCTGCAGCAGGAGGCTTCGGACCTCTCTAAAACACTGGGAAGGAATCAAAGCCTGCTGCAGGCCGCGAAACCTACTCCCGGCTGGAGGCGGCCTGCCAAGAGGCACACAAACGGCGCAGGAGCGGGCCCTGGCCGCCTGGAAGGAAACCGAGCAGGGAAGCGCCCTGCTCCAGCAAAAGCGGGAACAGGCCCAAGTCCTGCGGGAGCAGGCTGTGGCAGTAGCTCAGGAGCAAACACAGCTCTCTCAGCAGCGGGAAGAACTGCACAGGGCGCAAACAGCCCGCGGCACAGGCCGCTTCTGCCCGAAAGCAGGCCCAGGCTAAGAAACAGGAACTGGAGGGGCTGCAGCGCCAGGGCGAGGCCCTCTCCCTGCGGATGGAAAAAGGGGAGGGCCTTCTTAAAGACCTGTGAGGGCCGCCGCGCGGCTTCCCGCCCTGCTGGAGCGCCGCCAGGCCTTGGAAAAAAGGCTCACCGCTGCCTGGGAAGAGCTCTCCCGCCGGAAGCAGGGAGCAGGAGGCCCGGTCCGCCTGGGCTGCCGCACAGCGGGGAAGAACAAAAGCAGCTCCTGCTGGAGACGCTCGCCCAGCGGCTGGAGCGCCAGGGAAGCCCTGCTGCGGAAAAACGCCGCCTTGGACCTGTCCCATCGCCTGCGGGAGGGGGAGCCCTGCCCGGTGTGCGGCTCTTTGGAGCACCCGCCCCCCCAGGAGGAAGCACGTCCTGGCTCCCCCAGCTGGAGGCCCTGGAGCGGACCACTCGCCAGGCCCAGGTGCGAGCCGCCGCTTTGTGGCCGGCTTGGCTGCAAAGTCAAGCGGGCCAAGAGGCCTCCCGGCAGCAAGCGGGCCCGCTTTGGGAAGAGGGCTTCCCGGGCAGCAGGAAGGGCTTTCCCGGAGAGGAGGCTGCCCGTCAGCTAGAGGATCTCAGCGCAAGCCAGCGGGCTACCCGGCTGCAACCTCTCAGCTGGGGCTGCAAAGAAAAGCTGCGCGCCCTGGAAGGGCGGGACGCCCTGCGCCGCCGGCAGGGAACGCCCTGCGCGGAGCAGCTTTCCGCCCTGGCCGCCCAGGGAAGAGCTGGAACATGCGCGCAGGCGTCCCAAAAAATCGCTGGCCGGCCTGGACAAAAACCTGGAGGCCGCTATCCTGCAAAAAGCGCCAGGAATACGATTTCAAAAGAGGGAGGCAGCCCGGCTCCTCAAGGAGGAGCAGGAGGCCCAGCGGGGAACGGGCTAGGACTGCCCTAAACCTCCCAGCAGGGCCTTGGAAAAAGCCCAGGCTCCAGTGGAAGGCTTTCCCCGTCCCCTGGAAAGAGCGCCCCTGATCTCCGCCCTGCGGCAGGGAATATCAAACCCTGCGCGAACAAAGCCTGGCCTGCCGGGAGGAGCTGGGCAGGCCTCCAGCGCCCTGCAGGCTCGCGCCTCCTCTCTGGAGGAGGTGCGCGGGCTGGACGGGAGCTTTCCCAGCTGGAGGAACTACGCCCGGGCAGCCCGTCTCTCAAACTGCTCTCCGGCGCGAATCCCCTGAAAATGCCCATTTTTACAGTATGTGCTCAGCGTCATGCTGGAGGAGGTCCTCGTCAGTGCCAACCACTTCTTCGCCGCCCCCTCAGCCGGGGGCGCTACGCCCTGCGGTTGATGGAGGCCCAAGGGAGGCAACGCCCCTGGGGGGGCTGGATTTGGAGGTGCTGGACGGCGCCTCTATGCTGCCCCGGTCCATTGAGACCCCTCCAGGGGGCGAAGACAGTTTTTGGCCTCCCTCTCCCTGGCCTTTGGGCTTTCGGACTGGTGCAAAACCACTCGGGGGCGGTGCGGCTGGACTCGCTGTTCATCGACGAGGGGCTTCTGGCAGCTTGGACGGGGAAACCCTGGACACCGCCATGAAAGCCCTGGCCGCGCTGCAAAACAGCGGGCGGCTTATCGGGCTGATCTCCCATGTTTCCGAGCTGAAAAACAGAATTCCCTGCCGCATTGAGGTCACGGGACGCCGCCGGGTTTTCCCATGCCAGCCTCCGCGCGCAGTAAACCAGCCGGCCGCCAGGCATTTTCAAAAAGCGCGGCCCGCCCCCGCAGAAGAATCAAGAAAGGATGGCCTTACTTATGAAAGTTACATTTCTACCACAGCTCCTACTTTTGTGGAGATGGATACCTGCTGCCTGCTGTTCGATTATTACCAGTGGGGACATCCCCAGGTGGACAAGCCCCTGTGGATGTTCCTCTTTGCCAGCCACAGCCACGGGGACCACTTCTCCCCCGTCATTTTCCTGCTGGCCC
>VOFI01002996.1_pt1 | contig 31022 bp, 68 predicted proteins | sample 5384131 | NCBI WGS metagenome assembly VOFI01 (sample SAMN12384728, study PRJNA508395) | human gut metagenome | isolation source: healthy gut H | host: Homo sapiens
GTGTCCGGAAACGGTACAGGAAGAGACTGGTATCACGTAGATGTGGGTGCTGACAGCTTATGAGACAATTCTCTATGTCAATGGAGTGAAGATGCAGACGGTAGAAAGCAATTATGCTCTGCCAAGCATCCTTGGAAATAACAGCATTCTTCAGATCGGAAAGGCAAACTGGACGAACAGCGGAGAATACTTCAAGGGATGGATCGACAACTTCCAGATCGAGAATAAAGCACTGACAGAAAGAAGTAAAGGGAAATCTCCAAGGACTTTGTGGCAACCCTTCCGATGGTACAAAATCGGTAACAGCAGTATTTACCAAGGATGCCAAGAGCAAGCAGTAACCCAACCAGAGAAGAAGCGTTAGAATACAGAGGAACTGACGATCATACAGCAGTATTTACCAAAGTAGATGCCAGAGCAAGACAATTACTCCATACATCCGGAATGAGGCTGATTTTACTTAAGACGCCAGTAACCTTTGCCTTTAATGGGGATGCAGAGATTCAGGTGGATGGAAAGACCGTAGAAAATGGAAGCACATTTGATCTTTCCAGGATCAGAAGATTACTTTTTGTAAGAAATAAGGAAAAGAAGAGTGGACGATTAAGAAAGCCATTCAAGCAACAATCCGGTATTGCCGGGACAGTACGCAGACCCGGATCTTGACTACTTTGACGGCAAGTTCTGGCTGTTCCCAACGACAGACGGATATCCGGGATGGAGCGGAACAGTTCCATGCGTTCTCTTCCGACAACATGGTGGATTGGAAAATGATGAAGGCGTCATCATGGAACTGAAGAACGATAATCCGGGCGTCAATGAACAGGGGTGTTCAGATCGCTGTTTCCCCATGGGCAAAAGGCGAACGCATGGGCTCCGACCATTGTGAAAAAGAATGGCAAATATTACTTCTACTACTGTGGAAAAATTTGAAAACGGAGAATCTGCAGTGGGTTGCAGTGGCGGATAATCCGGCAGGGCCATACACCGATAAAGGCGAAGCGCTTATGACAGTCAGCATGGCCGTGCAGCAGGCGTAAAGTATGGGACAGGCAATTGACCCATCGATCTTTACCGATGAAGATGGAACTTCTTATCTTCTGTTCGGAAATGGCTCTGCGGCAATCGCACAGTTAAACGACGACATGATGAGCATCAAGGAAGGAACCTTTGAAGCAGATCAACGGATTAACCGATTTCCGTGAGTCTGTTGTGGTAACGAAGAAGGACGGCAAGTATCACTGGACCTGGTCTTGTGACGATGCAAAAATAGTCCAAACTACCATGTAAACTACGGTGTATCTGACACACTGACGAATGCGAAAGATGGAAGTGCATCCATAAAACTGGTGAAGAAGAATCTTCTTGCAAGAGACGACAGCATGGGAATCTTTTGGGATCCGCACATCAGTCTGTACTGCATGTGAAAGACGGAGATAATCAGGATCGTTACTTCATGGCATACCACAGATTCTATACCCCAATCAATATCTTTACTTCTGGGGATGGACTTGGCGTGCATCGTGAGACCTGTATCGATGAGATTACCTTTGATGAAGACGGATATATGCAGATCAAGCCGACCAACGAAGGCGTGGATCCGGTGAAGATGACGCCGGAAGAGCCGGAAGTTATCTTAAATGAGATTACAGTAAAAGCACCGGACAAGATAGAGTACAAGCAGGGTGAGGATCTGGATCTGACAGGAATGGAAGTAACGGCTCACTACAGCGATGGCAAAGAAGAAGTTCTTCCAGAGGGAAGCTATGACGGTGTCAGGTTATGATGCGGATAAGGTTGGAAAGCAGACCATTACCGTAACCTATAAAGATCAGACAGCGACATTTGTTGTAACGGTGACAGAAAAATCTGACCGGTAGATCCGAAGTAACCTTTAGATAAGATTACAGTACAAGCACCGGATAAGATCGAGTACAAGCAGGGTGAGGACCTGGATCTGACAGGAATGGAAGTAACGGCTCACTACAGCGATGGCAAAGAAGAAGTTCTTCAGAGGGAAGCTATACGGTAGCAGGTTATGCAGCTGATAAGGTTGGAAAGCAGACCATTACCGTAAATACCTATAAAGATCAGACAGCGACCTTTGTTGTAACCGTAAAAGAAGCGTCTAAACCGGTAGATCCGGAGAATCCAGACGGCGGAAACGGAGGAAACGGAGATAGCGGAAACAGCGGTACTCCAGGTCACCCCATCATCCTGATGGTGAGATTGAAATTGCCAAAAAATTTTTTGCCGATTTTGGTGTGCTTTCCGTAGTGAAAAGCAATGGGCCCCTGAATCCGCACGCCCTCTCCCATTTCGCCCAGGATTTCCTGGAGGATTGCGTCCCGTTTCTCAAATTCGTCCTCATGGGTTTGGTTGTAATCCACGTCTAAATTGTGGGTCTTGCGCTTAATCGCCACCAGCTCTGGGTCCCCAGGGCAGAACACAATGCCTTGTATATCCTCTCTTCTTCTTTGACCATTGCAGCGGCCGCCTTTCCACAAAATTTGAACTGCAAGCTCAGTATAGCACTCCCCCTCCGCTGGTACAAGGGGGGCAAATGGCGCATTGCGCTTTTTCCTTTTTCCATATTATAATGAAAGCAAAGATCCGGCAGGGCCTTGTTCTGCCGGAAGGGGGAACCGATTTTGAAGGAACTGGAAAACGACCGGCGCACCCGGCTGACAAAGGCGCTCATCCGGCAGGCCTTTACCAGCCTGCTGGAGGAAAACCCATTCAACGCATTGCCGTAACCGAGCTTTGCCAAAGGGCGGGCATCAACCGCAGCACGTTTTACGCCCACTATGGCGATATCTATGACCTGCTGCAGCAGATTGAGGGAGGACATGCTCCGGATTTCCAGCAGGCCCTGGCCCCCTTTGCTGGAGGCGGACCTGGAGATGCTTTCCCCCTTGCAGATTACCACGGGCATCTACCGCTGCCTGAAGGACAATGCCGACCTGTGCACCGTCACCCCTGGGGGAGCACGGGGACAAGGATTTCGCCCTGCGGCTTGTGAGCATTGGCCGGGAGAGCTATCTGCGGGCCTACTCCCGGTTTCCGGCGGCCCACACGCCGCCAGCTGGGTATTTCTACGCCTTTGCCAGCGGGGGGCCATATGGGGCTGCTCCGCCAGTGGGTAGAGGAAGGGATGGCGGCCTCCGGAGGATGGCCCTGGCGGCTGAAAACATCATGCGCTATGGCATGGTTTTTGCAGGCCGCCCAGAGCTGACTGACTCGGGCACGCAGGAAAAGGAAAAAGCCCCGCCAAAAGCGCCCGGGGAAGCTTTTCACAAAAAGTCTCTTCCTGTTTTGCTTTTTTTCCAGGGGACTGTGCTATAATGAAGATACCATTCAGGATGTAATTCTATGGAAAGGATAGGCGGTATTGCTATGGCATTGAAAGTTGGCATTCAGCTGTATTCCGTGCGCACGGAAATGGAAAAAGGATCCCTTTGAGGCCATCCGCAAAGTGGCGGAGATCGGCTACAAAAATCTGGAGGTGGCAAACTCTCGGGCGGACGGGACCCCGGCGTGAGGCTTCGATGTGCCCGCAGACAAGCTTTTTGGAGATTCTGGGCGGTTTTGGAGCCCATGTGGTCAGCAGCCACCTGGCGTCCTATTGATGAAAACCCTGCCGGGCATCATTGCATACCACGGCAAGATCGGCAACAAATATATTGGACAGTCCGCGGACTTCTTCCCGGATTATGACACCCTGATGAAGCGGTGCGAATACTACAACCGCATGGGCAAGGCGCTGGCCCCCACGGTATGAAGTTCCTCTATCACAACCATTATCACGAGTTTCAGAAGCTTCAGGATAAATACGTCCTGTACCACATCATGGAAAACACGGACCCCCAGTATGTGGACTTTGAGCTGGACACATTCTGGGCCCATGCGGCGGGGCGGACCCAGTGGAGGTCATCCGCCATCTGGGCAGCCGGATGAAGCTGGTGCACCAGAAGGACTTCTCCAAGACCACGGACTCCCCCATCAACATTTTTCTCTGTCAAAGATCCCACAGTGCCCATCGGCCGGGAGAACTTTGGCGGCGTGCACAAGCCGGAGGATTTCTGCGAGGGTGGGCACGGGCATCATGCCCATTCAGGATATTTTGGACGCGGCCAACGGAGTGGGCGCGGAGTACGTCATTTTGGAGCAGGACTTCACCCAGCTGCCCCCATGGAGAGCATTCAGGTGAGCATGGACAGCTTCCGCAAAATACAACGGCATTGAGTGGAACTAACGGATTACAACATTCCCTCCTTTTTGCAGGCCGCCGGGGGGCAAGCGTTCCTGTCCGGCGGTTTTTCTGTTTCAAAGCGGGGATAGGAAAGCCGGCAGCGGCATAGACTGAAGTTGAATTGTGAGAAAGGATGGTGCCATATGGCGTTTCGGGAAATTTCGGTGGAGGAGCTAAAGGACAATCCCTTCACCTTGATTAACAAGGACTGGATGCTTATTACCGCTGGAAACAGGGAGAAGCACAACACCATGACCGCCAGCTGGGGCGGCGTGGGCGAGAACTGTGGGGCAGATATGTCTCTACCATCTACATCCGGCCCCAGCGCTACACCTGGAGTTTGTGGAGCGGGAGGACTATTATTCCCTCTGCTTCTTCGGGCCGGACTGCCGGCAGGCCCTAAAAGCCTGTGCGGCAGCAAATCGGGCCGGGAGGTAGACAAGGACGCCGCCACCGGCCTGACGCCTTGCTTTGACCAGGCCGCCCCTACTACGAGCAGGCCCGGCTTGTCTTTCCTGTGCCGCAAGCTGTACCGCCAGGATTTGGAGGAAAGGCCTTCCTGGACAAGGGCCTTTTGGAAAAGTGGTACGACAACGACCTCACCGCATGTTTATTGGGGGAAATTGTGAAGGTGCTGGAGAAGGGTAAGCCCTTATTCCGCAAAAAGGGCGACGCTTTTGGGACATCCTTTTTTAAACCGGGATGTCGCGTATCCCTTTGTATGAAAAGGACATAAAGCCAAAGTCCTCTGGGACGGTTCCAATCCACTGGGCCTTCGGGGGTGCGGACGTTCCGCCGGGAACATGCGATGACCGCCTCCTCCACCTTGTTGCGGGCCATGCGGCCCGTTGCCGTTGGTGCGGCACTGCTGCGCTGGTAATAGGCCAGCAGGGGGGGGCCTCCAGGCAGGCGCCAGGCGGTAGCCCTTGGGCTCTTGGTGATTTCACCAGCTCCCCGGCGGTGTAGGGGAACTCGATAATATTGGGGAAACGGGACTTCAGCCCGGAGTTGGCTTGAAGGAACTCCTCCATTTCCCGAGTAGCCCGCCAGGGATGACAATGAGGTCGTCGGTGGTCCTCCATGCCTTTGACCAGCGTGTCGATGGCCTCCAGGCCGAAGCTGTCGTCCTTGCCCCGGTAGAGGGAGTAGGCCTCGTCGATGAACAGCACCCTCCCAAGGCGGACTGGATCGCCTTCTGGGTCAGGGGGGCGGTATGGCCCACATACTGGCCCACCAGGTCCGCGCGGGTGACCTCCACCAGCTGGCCGCCCTGCAGCACGCCGATGGCCTTTAAGTATCGGGAGACAATGCGGGCCACGGTGGTTTTCCCCGTGCCCGGATTGCCTGTAAAAAATCATGTGCATAGAGGGGGAATCCGCCTTTGCCCGCAAGGCCCCGCTCCCGGCGGAGCTGCTGGATCTTGAAGTTGTCCTCCAGAGAGAGGATGTAATCCTTTACTGGCTGCAAACCCACAATTTGGGAAAGCTCCTCCTTGACTGGGCAGCCACAGCGGCCTCGGGCTCGGAGGCGTCCTTCCCCCACCTGCACGGTGAGACCTGCCTGGGTGTACTCCGCCCGAAGGGCATCCCCTTCCGCGAAAAGCCGTCCCTCCACCGGCCCCAGCCCTTGTGGGCTTCTCCTCGCTGAGGGCCCGGTAGAGCCGGTCCGCCCCCTCCTTCAGGGCATAGGCCCCTGGTCCGGGGTGAAGCGGTCCGCCAGGGCCCCCCACCTCCGCCTCTCTCCGAAGGAGGCTTCATTTGCAGCTGTTTTTGGCAGCGCTCCTGCAAGTCTGGTCAGCTCCCGCCGGGCTCTCCTCTAAGGACTCCCGGGTAAAAGGTTTTGGTTTGGCATTGGTCGTCCAGAGCCGCCAGGAAGGGGCCCCGAAGGCGTCCGCCAGCTTGGAGGCGGGCTGATCCGTCAACAGGAACAGGTACTTCCCTCCCGCGAACAAGGTGGAGACGGCCCCCGGCACCAAGGCCGTGCCGATTTCCACCAGCATGCCCTTTTGCTCGGCGTAGCGGCTGGGCAGGGGGATGGAACCCTGCCGGAACAGATCCCCCACCATGGAGAGCACCGAGGTGTGGCAGCGCTCCCAATGCTCCAGCAGCAACGCGGGGTTTTTCACGGCAGCGTAAAGTCCTGATAAACAGCTTTTCCGAGCCGGGGGCGGCGTAGCGGGGATGCCGGTGTCCAAAGGGCGGTCTTGGGGCTTTCAGCGGCCCCCTGCCGCCCCAGCGACGCGGTGACGCACCGCAAGGCGTGCCGCCCGTGCCGTGGGCCCCAGCACCGCCGCCCGGCACAGGGGCGCGGCTGCCTGCCACAAAGGCGCTTATAGGCGATGAGCAGGCTGTCCAAAAATCCTCCTGGCCCAGCACCAGGGCGCCGGCCTTTGGCGGGCCACCTGAAAGGCCATATCCATGTCCACCGGCGCCGCTGTTCCGGACCACGGCGTTGGGTGTCGATACCGTCGGCCGTGGAGATGGCGCTCCAGGATCCGCCATATCCGCCTTGGCCTCCCGGGTCAGCCGTTCCAGGCTTTCCTGCAGGGAACCGGCCAGGCTGTCTCCCCACGCTCTCCACCGCGTCCAAAGCCTGCTGCGCCTGCTGGGCATTGACAGCCGCCTGAGACAGCGGCCCAGCCCCTCAGCGGGCTTGGGGCTGGCCCGGATCTTTCTTCTCCTTTTGGGAATCCTGGGGGAGAGCTTTTTAAAATGCAGCCTGCCGCCCCGGAACATAGACTCCAGAATGGAATCAATATCGTTTTCATGGGACACGATCCTTTCCAAATTCACGGGACGCCGTCTTCCCCAGCCGCTTCAGCGTTCCGGCTGTTGTAGGGCTGGAATCCTCTAAAATGGCCCTGCAGGTCCTCGGCGCCAATCTGCCCGGGGGCTGAGGCGCTCTGCCCGGCCCCAAAGGTCAGGCAGCAGCCGAACACCCCGCCGCAGGCGCGGGTCACCTTGCCCAGCTCCCCCATGGACATGGTGATAACCGGGCCGATTTCCCGGCTGGCCTGCCGGGTGGCGGAAAGCAGTGCCAGCACATCCTCTGGTGTATGGGGCATCACCGCATACTTCGGCAGGTCGGCCCCCAGGGCCTTCATCTTCCTCAACGCGGCAGCGATCTCCTCTGAAGGCGGAGTTTTCGCAAAATCATGCTTGGAAATAACCACCCCTGATCCCCTGGCGCTTGGCCAGGGACACCAACCGGGAGATCTCTCCTCCCCACAGGCCAGCTCGATATCCACAAGCCCAAACCGCCCTTCTCAAGCAGGGCGGTGAGCCTGTTCATACTCCTCCGGGGAAAGGCGGGCCTGTCCTCCCTCCCCTTGGGTCCGCAGGGTACACAGCAGGGGCCTGCCGCCCAGTTCCCCGCACCACCGTAGGAAGGGGGTGGGAAGGGGGTCTCCAAAGAAGCAGTCCAGCCGCCACTCATAGGGTCGGCAGGCAGGGCTGAGACAGCCTGGCATCTCGCTGAGCAGGGCTGGAACACCTTGGCCGGTCAGCGGCACGCACACCTTGGGAAGGCCCTCTCTCCAAAACGAAGTCCCTGTGTTTCCACACTCTTCCACTGCTCCACTCTTGGGAACCCTCCCTTTTTCACAACATTTTATAGATAATAAAAAGTATACCGGCGCAGCAGGCAATTGTCAATTTACAGGATTTTAAAATTTTATTTTGTGCCGCCCGTTGCGAACTGAACACCAGATATTGTATAATAAAAATAAGTTCTCTCCCCTTATTTTTAGAGGATTCCCCGAACGATTCAAAAAAAAAGCCCCCGGGCTTTGGGAGAAACAGTATGCTGAAAAGCCAACAGACCCGCAGCGTGGCCCCGGAAATGGACCCCTTTGCGCATGATGGGGTGGACTCCAGAAGATTTGGAGCGCCCCCCAGGTACTGATTGAGAGCACCTATGGTCAAAGCCATCCCGGCAGCGCCCATCTGTTACAGTTTGCCCAAGAAGCGGCAAAGGCGGCCGACGCGGCAGGGGCGAAATCCGCGCTGTACTTTGCCACGGACATGTGCGACGGCATGAGCCAGGGCCACGACGGCGGCAATTACTCCTTGGTAAGCCGGGACACCATCGCCAACCTGATTGAAATTCACGCAAACGCCACCACCTTTGACGCGGGCGTGTTCATTTCCAGCTGTGACAAATCCGTGCCAGCCCAGCTGATGGCCATTGGGCGGGTAAACATCCCTCTATCGTGGTCACTGGTGGGGTGATGGAGGCCGGGCCCGACCTATTGACCCTGGAACAGATCGGCAAATACAGCGCCATGTGCCAGCGGGGGGAGATCACCGAGGAACAGCTCACCTTTTACAAACATCACGCCTGCCCTTCCTGCGGGGCCTGCTCCTTTATGGGGACCGCCTCCACCATGCAGATTATGGCGGAGGCCCTGGGGCTGATGCTTCCCGGCAGCGCCCTGATGCCCGCCACCTGTGAAGACCTGGTGGAGGTGGCCCGCAAGGCGGGGCCCGGGCCGCCCAAATGGCGGTGGAGGGCCTCACCGCCCGGGATATTGTCACGGGAAGAGCTTTGAAAACGCCGTGATGGTCCATGCGGCCATTTCCGGCTCCACCAATACCCTGCTCCACCTGCCCGCCATTGCCCGGGAGTTTGGCGTGGAGCTGGACGCGGATTCCTTTGACCGGATGCACCGGGGCGCCCACTACCTGCTGGATATCCGCCCGGCCGGGCGACTGGCCCGCGGAATACTTCTATTACGCCGGGGGCGTGCCCCGCATCATGGAGGAGATCAAGTCCATGCTCCATCTGGATGTGATGACCGTCACTGGCAAGACCCTGGGCGAGAACCTGGAGGACTGCAAGAAAAATGGCTTCTACGACCGCCGCGACGCGCTGCTGCAAAGACCGGCCTGCGGCGCACCGATATCATCCGCACCTTTGAGGAGCCCATCGGCACAAACGGCACCATCGCCGTGCTGAAGGGCAACCTCGCCCCCCAGAGGCAGCGTGGTCAAGCACAGCGCCGTGCCCAGGAGATGCACAGCAAGCCGTTCTGAAGGCCGTCCCTTTGACTGCGAGGAGGAGGCCATCGACGCCATCCTCCACCACCGCATCCAGCCGGGGACGCGGTGCTCATCCGGTACGAGGGGCCCCAAGGGCAGCGGCATGCCGGAGATGTTCTACACCACAGAGGCCATCTCCTCGGACCCGGCGCTTTCCGCCTCCATCGCGCTGCTTACCGACGGGCGGTTCTCCGGGGCAAGCAAGGGACCGGCCATCGGCCATGTGTCCCCCGAAGCCGCGGAGGGCGGACCGATCGCCCTGGTGGAAGAGGGCGACCTGATCCAGGTGGACATCCCGGCCGGGTGCTGCGCATCTGCGGGCTGCACGGCCAGGAGGCCACCGAAGAGGAGATCACCGCAGAGCTGGCCCGCCGGAAGAGCGCTGGCACCCCCGGCCGTCCAAGTACACCACCGGCGCCCTGGGTTTATTCACAAAAACGCCGCCTCCCCATGAAGGGGCGGCTATATGGATTAACCACTGCAAGAAAGGAAGGAATCTCTATGGAAAACGTGGAACAGGTTTTGCGAAACACCGGTGTCATCCCAGTGATCCAGCTGGAGGACGAAGGAAAGGCTGTACCCCTAGGCCAGGCCTTGCTGGATGGGGGGCATCCCTGCGGCGGAGGTCACCTTCCGCACCCCGGCGGCCGCCAAGTCCATCGAGAAGATCGCCGCCGCCCTGCCGGAGATGTTCGTCTGCGCGGGCACGGTGCTCAGTGTGGAACAGGCCAAGCTGGCCGTGGACTGCGGCGCAAAGGCGGTCATCTCTCCCGGCACCAACCGGGACGGTGGTGGAATGGTGCCTGAAGAACCAGGTGCCCGTGTACCCCGGCTGCGCCACCCCCGAGGTGGAAGCCGCCCTGGGCCTGGGCCTCACCACGGTGAAGCTCTTCCCCGCAGAAGTGGTGGGGGCGTGAAGATGCTCAAGGCTCTGTACGGCCCCTACCGGGGTGTGGTTCATGCCTACCGGCGGCATCAGCCCCAGCAATGTGAAGGACTACCTCTCCCAGCCCAACGTCATCGCCTGCGGCGGCAGCTGGCTCTGCCCGCCGGGGACATCAACGAGGGCAGCTGGGCGGCCATCACCAGCGGGCCCGCGAGTGCATGGCTTTGGTGCAGGAAGTGCGGGCAGGCCAGTGACCAAAAATACGCAAAAAAGGGAGCGGAAACCGCTCCCTTTTTTCTATGCTCTTCTGCTCACAGGGCAAACGGGTCCAACGCCTGGACATCCAGGCCGTTCACAAAGTCCAGCGCCTCCTGATAGGAAGTGAAACCCCTTGGATGGGCTGGTAGCTGTCCGGTGCAAACAGCTGGTCCATGTCTTGCGAGGCCACCTTCCACTGGCCGTCCTCCTGCTTCATTTTGGACGGTGTAGGTGCACTGGCTAAACAGCACCTCCACCGTGTAGCAGGGCGCCCCCTCCAGGAGATAGGAATAGATGGTGCTAAGCCAGGTATCCGCCCGGAAACGCACCTGGGCCTCTGTGCTGGAGAGAGGGACTTCCAACCAGCAGCTTGGGGTTTGTAAAGCCGCGGTCCACGGAAAGCCCCCTCCAGGGGCGCCTCCAGTCCCTCCCGGCAGTTTTGGGAAAGCGCGCCTCCAGGCTGCCTGTAAAGTAGGGCTCCAGCTCAGGGGGACGCGCTACGGCGGACCTGCTCCGCCGCGTCCAAGATCTCCTCTGTGGAAAGGGCCTCTTCCTCCAACGCTTGGGAAAGCTCCTTGGGACACCACAGCGGCGCTCTGATAGGCCTCCTCAGCGGCAAGTGGGCCTGCTCCATCAGCGAGACCCCCTGGGCGTAGTGAGAGCCCGCTGCCGTGCCGCACACCAGCAGGCAGCACAGGATCACCGGCAGCAGAAAACGCACCTTCTTTTTTCACCACAGTCTCCCCCTTTCAAAAGAGAAAAAGCCAGCCTCTAAGCCCATCATAGCACTTGACATAATTCCTGTCAAGAGAGAGGTACAAAAAGCCCTCGAACTGGGAGGGCCTCTTTATTGCGCTTGAGCGGCTTACTCTTCCGGCTTGTCCTCGGGCTCTTCCTCGTCGTCGTCGAAGTCGAACTCCAAAGTCTCGCCGCAGCCGGGGCAGACGATGCTGCCCTCTTCCAGCATCTCGTCATTGAGCTCAATCGTATCCCCGCAGCTGGGGCAGGTCACTTCGAACTCGGCGTCGTCAAAGTCGTCGCCGTGGTGGTGATGATGACCCGCAGCCACAGCCGCACTCATCCTCGTCCTCCAGCTCGTAGTAGTCCTCTTCCAGCTCGCCCAGGTCGTAGTCGATCTCATCCACCTGCTCAGCCAGCTCGTCCAGGCCCTCGTCCAGCTCCTCCATAGAGAGGCAGAGGTCGTCCAGCAGTTCTACCATGGCATTGAACACCTTGGTTTCCTTGGCGCTGGGGGTCCAGCTCCAGGCCGTCCATCAGGCCGCGGATATAAGAAGCTCTTTCAGAATTGGTCATGGTCAGTTCCTCCTTTTTGTTCCGTCTGGGGCAGCGCCCCGCGGTGTATTTGGGCAAATGGGCGCTTAGGCGCGCTCCATGTACTCCCCGGTACGGGTGTCAATTCGGATCATCTCGCCCTCGTTGATGAACAGGGGCACGCGGATCTCCGCGCCGGTCTCCAGGGTAGCGGGCTTCAGGGTGTTGGTGGCGGTGTCGCCGCGGACGCCGGGCTCGGTCTTGGTGACCTCCAGCTCCACAAAGTTGGGAGGCTCCACGCCGAACACATTGTCCTTATAAGAAAGCACCTTGCAATCCATGTTCTCCTTAACGAACTTGAAGTTGTCAGAGAGGACGCTGCTTGTTGATCGGGATCTGCTCGTAGGTTTCGTTGTCCATGAAGTAATAGAGATCGCCGTCGCTGTAAAGATACTGCATATCTTTTGCTCTCGATGTAGGCGGTGGGGTATTTATCATTGGGGTTAAAGGTTCTCTCCGTTACAGCGCCGGTGATGACGTTGCGGATTTTGGTGCGCACAAAAGCGGCGCCCTTGCCGGGCTTTGACATGCTGGAATTCGATGATGGAATAGACGCCGCCGTCCATCTCAAAGGTCACGCCGTTTCTGAAATCGCCTGCGGTTACCATATTTTAACAACCTCCAATGTATTTTCTCTTTCTATTGTACCGTATTTACAGCGGGATTGCAAGCCGTTTCCCCACCCTTTGCCGCAAAAAGCCTTACAGGCAGATGAGCTCCTTGGGGGAGACTTGGTCAGGCTGCGGCAGCCATCCTCTGTGATGAGGAGCATATCCTCAATGCGCACGCCGTATTTGGCCGGGATATAGATGCCGGGCTCGTCGGTGACCACCATTCCAGGCGCGCACACCGTCTGATCCCCACGGCCAAAGCGGGGCCACTCGTGGATTTCAAAGCCAACCCCGTGGCCCAGGCCGTGCCCGAAGGTCCCGGGGTAGTCCTTTTCGATGATATCCCTGGCAATCCGGTCCGCCTCGTTGCAGGGCAGGCCGGGCTTCACGGCGTCCAGCACCGCCAGGTGGGCCTTCAGCACCGTGTCGTACACGGCCTTCTGCTCCTGGCTGACCTGGCCCAAGCGCCACTGTGCGGGTCATATCAGAGTGGATAGCCGTCCAGCAGTGCGCCGGTATCCATTGTGATAAAATCGCCCTTCTGCACCGCTGTTTTCAGAGGGGACGGCATGGCACTGAGAGCCGTTCTTGCCCCGCGGCCACGATCAGGTCAAAGGCAACGTTTTCCGCGCCTGGTGCCGCATGAAGAACTCGATCTCCAGCGCCAGCTCCCGCTCGGTGACGCCCCTTTGATGTAGGGCAGGATATGCTGGAAGGCCGCGTCGGTGATCTCCTGAGAGGCCTCGATCTTCTTGACCTCCTCGGGGGATTTAATCATCCGCTGCTCCCGAATGGCGCTGTCCAGCGTTTCATCCAGAACAGCCTGGGCGCCAAACCGCTGGAAGGCGGCCTCAAAGCGGCGGGCCTGAGCCACAGAGAGCTGCTCGCACTCCATGTAAATCTCCCTTGATGCCGTGCTTCGGATCAGTTCCCCCAGCTTTTCCATCAGGGAATCAAAACCCAGCACCGTGCAGTACTTGGCCTGGTAATGGGCGGCCTCTTCATAGCGGAAGTCCATCAGCAGGTAGGCCTTCGTCCGCTGTGATCAAGCAGCGCCCCGTCGGTGGCGGGGAACTGAGTGAAGTAACGGCGGTTGCTTTCAGAAAACACCAGGGCGGCTTTCTGGGCTGTCGCCGTGGATAAGCACGCTCAGTCAGACGTTCCACAGGGTTTTTCATCGCAAAACATCCTTTCTTCGGTTCTGGAATTTTTCCCGCAGGCCCCGTTCAAAATACCTGCGTCTCTAAAGGTGAAGCCTTCCTCCGGCTCGATCGGCGTAAGCAGAACAGATTTCATGCCGCACAGGTTGGCCCCCACGATGTCCGTAAAGATCTGGTCCCCTACGATGACGCACTCACGGCACTCACCCCAGGCGCCGGGCCGCCCGAAGGTAACCCACCGGCAGGGGCTTGATGGCGAAGCTCAAGGCAGTCCAGGCCGAACATGGCCCCGAAGCGCTTCTACCCGTTTTTTATAATTATTGGAAATAATGATCATCTGGAAACCGGCCGCCTCCATGGCCCGCACCCACTCCACCGCGCCCGGCATAGGAGTATGGGAGGTGTAGGTTGACAGGGTGTTGTCCACATCCAGCAGCAGGGCCCGCGCCCCCAGGCTGTGACAAAAAATTCCGGGGTGATTTCTGTAACCCGATTTTTCAGGGCGGTTGGCCGAAAGATGCCCATTTCCTCCCTTGCGGCTTGAAACCATAAAAAAAGCGGGCGAACCGCCCGCTTTCAAGGAACAAATTCTGAGCAGCCTTATTTTGTAAACTTGCGCTTGCGAGCTGCTTCTGACTTTTTCTTACGCTTGACAGAGGGCTTTTCATAAGCCTCTCTCTTCCGGACCTCCTGGATGACGCCTGCTCTGGCGCACTGCTTTTTAAAGCGGCGGAGCGCGCCATCCAAAGATTCGTTTTCCTTAAGCCGGATCTCAGCCATTTATATACCCTCCCATCCGCCACAAGGCAGGGGTTGTTTCGTCGTAGGCATTACCAGTACAACAGAAATAATTATACTTTCCTAAGGCTGGATTGTCAAGCCCTGTTTCTTCTCATTTTTCAGGCCCCTTCCCGCCCTAGACCAGGCGGGTGTAAAGGCCCTCCTCCCGGCGGAGGATACCCCGCTAATCATGTCCCGGCGCAGGGGTACAGTAGTCCTGGTGGAAGCGCAGCAGCACCTGGTTGAGCTCCCGCTCGGGGGCGGCCCAGCTCCAGCTCCTTGGCGATTTCCTCCAGGCAGATGCGCTCCTTCTTCCGCTGGGCGGGGATGGCCTTAAGGCGGCCGTACTCAAAAAGCTGTCCAGCACCCGCTGGCGGTAGCGGGCCTCCCCGCTCTGCTGGCGCTGGGCGTCGGAGGACTCTCCCCAGGATGTCCAAAATGCGGCACTGGAACACCTCTTTTTATTGATAGAGTACATGGTGTAGTACTGCTCCCGGGGGAGGAGACCGCCCCCGTCCATCAGCTTTTTAAATGGAAAGACACCGTGGCCGGGGGGGTGAGCTCCAGCCGCTGGGCCAGGCTCCACGTACATATCCTCCTCCAGCAGGGATTTGAGGATTTGCAGCCGAGCGGGTCCGCCGCCTTTGAATAGTTTTTAACGCCCTGTTCCTCTGTCATAGGTTACGCCTCCTTTCCCAGTTGGTCCCAGGCCTGCTGCCAGGCCTCCAGCTTCCACTCCTCCACGGCGGCCTCGGGCCATATCCCCGTGGGCTTGGGCCAAACCCGGGCGGCCCGCCAATTCTCCGGCAAAGCTTCCAGCTTCCGGCGGCGGCCTCCAGCTCCTGAGGCGGCAGGTGAGCTTCCAAGGCCTGGTACACCGTGGCGCAAATCTGAAGATATTCCCCTGATTTTCGCCCGGCGGGCCTCATCCTCCCGGCAGTCCTGGGAGAGGGCCTCCTCCTGGCGGCAGCGCTCCACCTGGCTTTCTAAATAGTTGAGCCAAATCTCCTTTTTCAACGTGTTCGCCTTCCTTCGCAAGATTTATTTTGCATGTATCGAACTGATCAAGCATACCAGCTCGGCAGGGGGTTTGTCAAGATTTAATTTGATATTTATCAAAGTATTTTTCTTCCCCGCCGGATTGGTGATTCCAGGTCTGTTTGGCGTTGGCCTGGTCTGTTTGTCCCAGGCGGGCGCCCGGGCGCGCGGCCATGCCGCCAACGCTTCCATTTCTTTTTGGGGAGGCCCGTTGCGGCGGGCTGATATTCATCGAAGCATTTGAAGGCAAGCATAAAAGAGCCGCCGGCAGTCCCAGGCGGGCGCGCGTTTTTGTTTCCGGCGGGGTTAAGCTTGCAGGCCTCGCGGCCATGCCGGAGAAGGCTCTCCAGCACGGGGACGCCGGCGGTTTCCCGGGCGCGGCTTTGGTGACCCTGAGCCAGCAGCACGCAGGGGCAGCCGGCCTCTTGTGCCACCTCCTCCCAGTCATGGAGGGTATCCCCATAAAGAAAGGACCCGGCGGCGTCCACAGCATGAATTCAAAATATTGCAGCGCCAAGCGGACTTTGCTGCGGGCAAAGCTGTCCTCCAATCCCAGAAGGGCTAAAAAGCCCCGCACGCCCGCATGGCCCACCTGCTCTTCCAGGGCCTTCTGCTTTGGAGGCAGAGACGATGAGCTGCCGCAGCCCCTGCGCTTCCAACGCTTCCAGCACCTCTGCTGCACCGGCATGCAGCGGGCAGTCCAAAGCTTTCCGGTCATATTCCTCAATGTATTCCAGGGCTAGCTTCTCAAAGGGCTCACGGCCAAAGTCGAAGCCTGCCGCCCGATAGTATTCCTGCACAGGAAGGTGAATATCTCCCGGTAGCCGCGCCTCCCCTCCCAAAGGGCAGCCCCTGCCGGCCGTGGCGGGCCTCGTCGCGGGCCATCTCGTGGACAGTATCGTGGATGGCATCCAGGTTGTACTTCTTCGCCAGCTTGGCCAGCTCGAACTTACCCGGCGGTAGCGCCGTTCTCGGCATCCACACGCATCTGCAGGTTCTTCTGGGTGGAATCGGTGACCACCTCGCCCAGCAGCTCAGCGAACTTGGCGGCGTGCTCGGCCTCCTCCAGACCGGCCTTCTCCCAGTACATACCGATCTCGGGATAGCCCTCACGATGAGCCACACGGGCCATGGCCAGATACATACCCACCTCGGAGCACTCGCCCTGGAAGTTCTCCACGCAGGCCCTGCAGGATTTCCTCTGGGAGCGCCCTTGGCAACGCCCACCACATGCTCAGGCAGCCCAAGTCATGTCGCCGGCCTGCTCCACGAACTTCTCAGCGGGGCGCCGCAAACGGGGCACTTCTCGGGGGCAGCCTCGCCCTCGTACACATAGCCGCAAACAGTACATACGAACTTTTTCATGGTAAATTCCTCCATTTTAATAAATTTTTTTCTAAGAGATCTATCCAATAGAACATTTCTTGTGGAACTGCTTGATTTACTTTGCGCCCCTGTACCCACGCCGGGCGCAAAACAAGGAATATAACTTTACACCCTTGATTTTTTCGGGAAAAACCCGGATCCACAGGACGCAAATTTGCAAAGCTCCGCCCTTTACATCACTGTTTCCTTTCACACTGGGGGCACACTCCCTCAGAACACCACCCTGGCGCTTTCCAGCCGGATGTGAAACCGGGCCGAGAGCTTTTCCAGCTCATCGGCGGAAAAACTCCTCGGGGATATCCAGTACAGCGCCGCAGCCCTTGCAGACAAGATGGGCATGGGGTTCTACGCGGGCATCGAAATGCTCCTTGCCCATTGATAACCCCCACGCTGACCGCCTTTCCGTTTCACAGAACTTTTTTCAAATTCCGGTACACAGTGCCCAGGCTCAAGTCGGGATAACGTGGCTTCAGCCTGGCATAAACCCAATCAGCGGTGGGATGAAGGTGGTTTCCTGCAGTGTATTCAGAATCGCCATCCGCTTTCTGCTGAAATTCTCACGTTTTTTCCAAAATTCGTTTCTTCCCTTTCTATACGGTCTCCCAGGCTTCCTTACCGCCTGTGAACACAGTATAGCACAGGTTCCGCAATTTGTAAAGTAGGAATTGTTATTATTTTTTGAATTTTTTCTTTTCGCCCGCAATCCTTAGGGCAGCGTAGCGGAAAGCGCCCGCATCAGCTGCCTTCTGGCTCCGGTCCTCACTGACCGCCACCAGCTCATCCCCCTGCCTGCAGAATTGTAGAGCCGTTGGGGATGGTGAGCACTCCCCGGCGGATCAAAGAGATCGACCAGTGTGCCCCCTGGAAGGTCAATATCTTTTAAAAGCCACTCCATCCAAAGGTATCCGTGGGCAAGGTCATGGAGCAGATCCCCGCCTTGCCCTGGTTCAGGGGTGGCAATCAAGTGCATGTGGGCCAAATCGGCCTCCTGCTCAATCATCTTAGTGAGGATCTCCGTGCTGCAGGCGGTGTTCCGAATGCCCAGCACCCGGAATGTCTCAATATTCCGCGGGTCATTCACACGGGAGATCACCTTTTTGGCATGGAAGTGGTCCCGAGCAACTTGGCAGGCCACCAGGTTGTCCTGGTCGCTGCCCGTGACGGTCATAAACACATCCGCGTCCTGGGTGCCGGCGGCTTCCAGCACAGTCACATTGGTCCCGTCCCCCGGTAAATCGCCGCATCCAAATCGTCCGCCAGCCCTCTCACACCGCTGGCGGTCCCGTTCTACAAGGCTGACTGTGTGCCGGCGCTCCAGCATGATACGGGCCAGATTATAGCCCACCTTGCCGCCGCCGATAATCACCATTTTCATTGCTCGCACTCCCCTTTCAATCAATCTTGCAGCTGACAACCAGGGAGTCCCCTGCCTCCAGCGGGATCTCTTCCCCGCTGGCTCTTCAGCAGGAACGCACCGTCATCCTTTGATGACACCGAACAGGCCGTCTTCTGGCCGAAGCTCCACGCTGGCCGTGGTGTGGCCAAAAATAGCGCCGTTCCACTGGAACCACTTCCAGCGAGACCGTTGTGCTGCCAAACGAGACCTGCCGGCTCTGCCACGGGCTGGTAAGGGCTGTGACCAGCTTGTCCCCCGCCATATTGGTGGGGGCACACGGTCTGCAGGCCAAAGCGCTCGAAAATATTCTCCCGGTAGGGATCGGAGATCCGTGCGATCACCTTGGGAATGCCAAAAAAGTTCTTGGCAATCTGTCCCACCGTAATATTTAAGTTGTCGTCCGGAGTAGCCACAGCCACCGCATCACAGCCTTCAATCCCCGCGGCCCGCAGGCTCTTGATATCCATGGGGAAACCCACCGCAGTGACACCGCTGAAATCCGGGCTCAGCTGGGCGATGTTTTCCGCGCTGGCGTCAATCAGCACCACGTCATGCCCCAGCTCATCCAAAGGATTCCGCGGTCTTGCGGCCCAGAAGCCCGCCGCCTACGATCATAATGTTCATAGCTCTGCATTGTCCTTTCTTTACCTGTAAAGCCGGGCTTTCCCGGCGAAAGTATTTCCCGGAAACCTCCGGGCAGGAAAAAGAGAACGGCGTTATTCGCCGTCCTCTGCATCCACTGAACTGGAAGACGTGGAAGACTCACTCTGGGAGGAGCTTTCTGATTGCGAGGAACTCTCCGACGATGAAGAAGAAGGCGCCGGCGTGGAGGTGGCGTCCCCTGCTGTTTCCCGCTGCGAAGCCGGTTGTACTCCTCCACGGTAACCTCAATGACCTCGGCATAATCGGAAGAGACATAAGCAGTCTCCCTTCATACTGGATCTGATACCAGCCGTTTTGAGGGTCCTCCACCAGCAAGGCCAAGCGCTCCCCCATTCTCTGCCAGGCCCAGAATCTCACTGTCCGTTGAAGCCTCCGCCCGGATATTCAAACCGGAATCCGCCGTAACCCGCAGGGCTTTGGCCGTCTCTGCCACCTCTGGCACAGAGACTTCCGAGGAGACCTGTGGGGAAGGGGCGGGCGCACTGGATGTCTCATCATCCTTTTTTTTTCCGCCACAGCCGGCCAACGCCGCCGTCATCAGGCAGGCCGCCAACAGGATGCAAACCAACTTTTTCATACAAAATCCACTCCTTTTCCCAATAGATTTCTTGTAATCCTATTGTAGCATAATCCCGGGAAAAAGTCCACTGGTTTTTTCTCTATTTTTCAAGATGCCTGCCCTGGTGTAGCTCAGTTGGTAGAGCAGCTGATTTGTAATCAGCAGGTCGGGGGTTCGAGTCCGTCCACCAGCTCCATTACAAGCTAGCGCAACATACATATGTCTGGGGATGGGGAGTTCCCGAGTGGCCAAAGGGGGCAGACTGTAAATCTGTTGCTATTCTATTTTCCGCAGGGGAGCGAAACCAGCGCTGTCCTCCGGCAAAAAAAAATACGCGCATACCCAAATTTTCACAGGCAGTCCGCTGCCGCCTTGACTTTCCCGGCCAACTATGATAGGATTTCTTATGTACACTGGTTTACGCCCTGCGGCATGGGCCAGAAGAACTTATGAAGGAGCTATGTGTCATGGAACGAATCAAGACTCTGGAAACCCGGGATATGTGCGAGAGCGCCAAGAACGGCGGCTGCGGCGAGTGCCAGACTTCCTGCCAGTCCGCTTGCAAGACCAAGCTGCGGCGTGGCCAACCAGAAATGCGAGAACGCAGAGTAAAATAAAAAAAGGCGCCGCCTTCGGGCGGCACTTTTTTGTGTCAGGAGGACCTGAATGGTACACCAATATCAGTTAAACGGTTATAATATTGTGCTCGACAGCTGCTCCGGCAGCATCCATGTGGTGGACGAGGTGGCCCTATGACATCATCGCCCTTTTCGAAACCCCACACGCCAGAGGAGATCGTGGCCGCCATGCTGGAGAAAGTACGGCGGCCGCCCGGATGTAACGGAGGAAGATGTGCGGGGCTGCATCCAGGACGTGCAGGCCTTAAAGGACGCCGGCAAGCTCTTTAGCCCCGACACCTTTGCGGACATGGCGGGGACCTTTAAAGAGCGCTCCGGCGACGTGGTAAAGGCGCTGTGCCTACACGTGGCCCATACCTGCAACCTCAACTGCGGGTACTGCTTTGCCAGCCAGGGCAAGTATCACGGTGATCGGGCGCTGATGAGCTTCGAGGTGGGCAGGCGGGCGCTGGACTTCCTGATGGATCACTCCGGCAGCCGCACCAATCTGGAGGTGGACTTCTTCGGCGGTGAGCCGCTGATGAACTGGGACGTGGTGAAGCAGTTGGTGGAGTATGCCCGCAGTGTGGAAAAGGAGCGGGGCAAAAATTTCCGCTTTACGCTGACCACAAACGGCATGCTCATCGACGATGACGTGATCGACTTCGCCAACCGGGAAATGAGCAATGTGGTGCTCTCTGCTGGACGGGCGCAAAGGAAATCAATGACCGCATGCGGGTGGACTATGCAGGCAACGGCAGCTACGAGCGCATTGTGCCTAAGTTCCAGAAGCTGGTAGAGGCCCGAGGCAACAAGAACTATTATATGCGTGGCACCTTTACCCATGCCAATCCGGACTTTACCAAGGACCTGTTCCATATGGCGGATCTGGGCTTCACGGAGTTGAGCATGGAGCCGGTGGTGTGCGCGCCGGAGGACCCCGCCGCACTGACAGCGGAGGATCTGGAGATCGTGAAGGACCAGTACGAGCTGCTGGCCAAGGATATGCTCCACCGGGAGAAAGAGGGGCCACCCATCACCTTCTATCACTACATGCTGGATCTGACGGGCGGCCCCTGCATTTACAAGCGGATCTCCGGCTGCGGCTCCGGCACGGAGTACATGGCTGTGACCCCCTGGGGAGACCTGTATCCCTGCCACCAGTTCGTGGGTGAGGAAGCCTACAAGCTGGGCGACATCTGGAACGGCGTGACCAATACGGCCCTGCGGGAGGAATTCCGTTCCTGCAACGCCTACGCCCGGCCTGAGTGCAATGGCTGCTGGGCGAGATTCTACTGCTCCGGCGGCTGCGCGGCCAACGCCTTCCACGCCACGGGTTCCATCCGCGGCGTCTACGAGGCAGGCTGCGAATTGTTCCGCAAGCGTATTGAGTGCGCCATCATGATGAAGGCCGCCCAGGAGGCCGGCCAATGAACACGCCGGTAGCGGACTTTGTCCAGCGCTACGCCAAGGCGGGCACGGCCCGGCTGCATGCCCGGCCACAAGGGCCGCTGCTTTCTGGGCTGCGAGCCCTGGGACATCACGGAAATCCACGGGGCGGACGCCCTCTACGAGGCGGAGGGCATCCTGGCGGAGAGCGAGCAAAACGCCGCCGCCCTGTTCGACAGCCAGCGCACCTGCTACTCCACGGAGGGGTCCAGCCAGTGCATCCGGGCGATGCTGTATCTGGCGGCGGCCAGCGGCTCCCGTACCGTGGTGGCGGCACGAAACGTCCACCGGGCCTTTGTCTCCGCCGCCGCTCTGCTGGATTTGATCCGCTGGCTGTGGCCGGAAGGAAAGCCGCTCTTTGTGCGGGTGCCCCATCTCCCCCCGCCCAGCTGGAAGAGGCGCTGGGAAGCCTGCGGAGCCTCCGGCGGCGGTGTACCTCACCAGCCCGGACTATCTGGGCGGTATGGCGGAAATACCGCCTTGGCCCAGGTGTGCCACCAGCACGGCACCTTACTGCTGGTGGACAACGCCCATGGGGCCTATCTGCGGTTTTTAGAACCATCCCTCCACCCCTGGATTTGGGCGCTGATTTGTGCTGCGACTCCGCCCACAAGACCCTGCCGGTGCTCACGGGAGGAGCCTACCTGCACCTCTCCCCTGCCGCCCCGGCGCGGCTGGCCGCCATGGCCAAATCCGCCCTGGGGCTGTTTGGCTCCACCAGCCCCTCTTATTTAACGCTGGCGTCCTTGGATTTGTGCAACCGGTACCTGGCGGAGGGGGTATCCCCAGCGCCTGGCGGAAACTGTAGGCCGCCTGGAGGGGCTTCAGGGAAAAGCTGGCCGCAGCGGGCTGGCAGGTGGAGTCCAGCGACCCCCTGCGGGTGACAGTGGCCGCCCCCCCAGCGGGGTGACCGGCCAGGAGCTGGCCCGGCAGCTGCGGCGCCACGGCGTGGAGTGCGAATACGCCGACCCGGGACTTTCTGGTGCTGATGGCCACTCCGGAGAATACCCCGGAGGAACTGGCCCAGGCGGCCGCGGCCTTGGGCACATGTCCGGGCCAGCCAAAGCCTCTCCAGCTTCCGCTGGCCCGCGGGGAACAGGCTTGTTCCATCCGTCAGGCAGCCTTCTCCTTTCGTGAGACGGTGGCGGCGGCCGATTCCCTGGGCGGATCTGCGGCCTGCCCACAGTGGGATGCCCACCCGCCATCCCCATTGCGGTCTCTGGAGAGCGGATCGCTCCAGAAGCCCTGGCACTGTTTGAATATTACGGAATTTCACAAGTGGAAGTGCTGGTGGAATAGCGGCACAGGCACACGAGCGCCCCCATGCTCCGCGGAATCTGTGCTTTTCCGATCCAAAATAAATCCGCTGCCAAGCGGGCCGAACCCCTCTGCGTTCGGCCCGCTTTTGTTGTTGCCCCGTTTGCGCTTTAGTGGCCCTTCGCGGCGCAGAGCCCACAGGAAAAACGCCCCAAGCGCTTGGGGAAAGTCTGGGCATGGTTTCCCGCGCAGGGGCAGTGCGCTGCACTGGGATATCCAACCCCGCCCTCCTGCGGCTCCAATTGTGGAAAGAGACTGGCGCATGCGGCCCGCTGCTGGAAAGCTATGTAAAATATTGGACTGAAGAATGTACAAAATACACGCTTGTTGCGGTAAAAGGAGTGTGCTATACTTGGCACGATACGGGGAGGCCCTGGGCCGTCCCACGCCTCATCCCAACAAAACGATTGCATGAGCCAGGAGATGATATCCATGAAATTGGCACCGGAATGGCACGACCGGCTGCGGCACTGGACCGCCACCTTGGAGAAGGACTTCTACCGCCCCCTGGGGGAGATCTCCTTCGAAGGTTTCCGCACCTATGACCACATCACCCAGCAGGAAGCGCTGGAGCACAGCGGCTACGCCCCTGTTCCCGCAGCGGGAACTGTGTGGGGGCACCAGTGGGAGTACATGTGGCTGAAGGGGGAGATTACCCTTCCCCCAGAGGCAGAAGGGCAAGTGATCGTGCTCAATTTAAACCCCGGCGGCGAGACCACCCTGTTTGTCAACGGGGCCTCCTTCGGCACCTACCGGGCCGGGTGGGTCTCTGTGCCCCATCACTTTATCGAGGACAACATCCTCACGGAGAACGGCAAGCCCGGCGAGACCTACCTGCTCCAGGCAGAGGCTTACGCGGGCCACTTCTACCCGGAAAGCACCGGGGCGGGCTGCTCCACCGGCCCCGTGATCCCCGGCACCTATACCGATCCTTTGGAGGGGAAACTGCGGGCCGCCATGGGCGAGAACACCTTTGGCATCTGGAACGAAGAAGCCTATCAGCTTTGGATGGATGTGGTCACCCTGACAGAGGTGATGTCCTGCCTGCCGGAGAGCAGCCTGCGGGCAGCCAAAATCGGCAGGGCGCTGGAAAGTTCACCCCCTTACAGTGGACTTTGAGCAGCCCTTAGAGGGGCCGCATTGCCAGCTACAAAAGGGCCGCGAGGTTCTGAAAGAGGCCCTTTCCTGCGGCAACGGCAGCACAGCCCCCACTTTCTACGGCATCGGCAACGCCCATTTGGACGTGGCCTGGCTGTGGCCCTTGGAGGAGACCCAGCGGAAGGTCTCCCGCACCTTTGCGGCCCAGCTGCGGCTGATCGAAAAATACCCGGGTTACAAATTCCTGCAAAGCCAGCCCCAGACCTACGCCTATTGCCCAGCAGTATTACCCCCGAGCTGTTCGAGAGGATCAAGGCTGCCATCCAGCAGGGCGGCTGGATCGCAGAAGGCGGCATGTGGGTGGAACCGGACACCAACATGACCTCCGGCGAATCCCTGGTGCGCCAGCTGGTCCACGACATGCGCTATTTCCGGGAGGAGCTGGGCGTCAACTGCGAGATCTTGTGGCTGCCCGACACCTTTGGCTACGGCGGCGCTGCCTCAGATCTTGAAGAACTGCGGCATCAAGTACCTGGTCACCCAGAAGATCTTCTGGAGCTACAACGGCGGCGAGCAGTTCCCCTATCATTACTTCACCTGGCGGGGCATGGATGGCAGCGAGATCGTTTCCTATCTGCCCACCAGCTACACCTACACCACCAACCCCAAGCAGCTCATCGACGTATGGGAAAACCGGGTGCAGAAGGACGGCCTGGACAAGTTCCTGCTGCCCTACGGCTACGGCGACGGGGGGCGGCGGTCCCAGCCGGGATTACATTGAGTTCGCCCTGCGGAAAGAACCTGGAGGGCTGCCCCAAGGTGGAGATGGTCCATCCCAGCAAAATCTTTGAGGACTTAGAGGCCAAGGGCGGCCCCGAGAACACCTATGTGGGCGAGCTGTACTTCTCCTGCCACCGGGGCGTGTACACCAGCCAAGCCTCTGTGAAACGGGGCAACCGGAAGTCGGGCTGGCCCTGCGGGAGGCGGAACTGTGGGGCGCTGTGGCCCAGCAGAGCGGCTTTGCCTTCCCCTATGAGGAGTGGGACGCCGATTGGAAAAAGGTGCTCCTCAATCAGTTCCATGACATCCTGCCCGGCTCCTGCATCGGGCCGGTGTACAAGAAGGCCAAGGAGCTCCCGACCAGGTCATCGCCTCGGGCGAGGGGATAGCCGCCTCCGCGGCGGGCTCCATCGCGGGCAGCGGCAACGAAGAGCTGGTGTTCAACTCCCTGTCCTGGGAACGGGATGCCGTGGTGAAAAAGGCCGATGGCAGCTATGCCCGGGTAAAGGTTCCGGCCTGCGGCTACGCCCCCGCTGCGGACAACGGCCTGGCGCCGGAGGAAGCAGTCACTGTCTCCCTGGACGGGAACGGCGCTGTGCTGCAAAACAGCAAGGTCAAGGCCGTGTTTGACAACAACGGGGAGATGACCTCCTTTGTGCTGCTGGAAGCGGCCGGGAGTTCGCCGCCGGGCCCATGAACCGCCTGCTTCTGTACAAGGATGTGCCCCGCGTATTCGACGCTTGGGATATCGACAGCAACTACGAGCAGCAGTTTGTGGAGAGTGGCCGCTGCACCGGCATTCGGGTGGCGGAGGAGAGCCCCGCTGTGCCATTGAGATCCAGCGAGAGATCGGCAACTCCACCCTGACTCAGATCGTTTCCCTGGAGAGCGGCGCCATCCGGGTGGAGTTCGACACCACCGCCGGTTGGCACGAGCTGCACCGCCTGCTGAAGGTCAGCTTCCCGGTGGACGTCACCGCCACGGAGGCCGTCAACGAGATGCAGTTTGGGTATGTAAAACGGCCCACCCACCGCTCCCGCGCCTATGACAAGGACCGCTTCGAGGGTCTGCAACCACCGCTACACCGCCCTCTGCGACGGGGCCACGGCGCCGCGGTGCTCAACGACTGCAAGTACGGCGTGAGCATGCTGGAAAACGCCATCAACCTGACCCTGCTGCGGGCGGCGGCCTCTCCCGAGATGGCTGCCGACAACGGCACCCACCACTTCACATACGCCTTCACCGCCTGGGAGGGCAGCCTGCTGGAAAGCCCCGTGGTTCGGGAAGGCTATGAGCTGAATGTTTCTCCTGTAATCGCCACCGGCGCCCCCGGCCGGCGGAGCTTCTTCTCCCTGGAGGGCGGCGGGAATGTTGTCATCGACACGGTGAAGCCTGCCGAGGACCAGAGCGGCGATATCGTCCTCCGCCTGTACGAGAGCAAGCACGCCGACACCAGCTGCACCCTCCGCTGGGATCTGCCGGTGGAGTCCGCCTACCTGTGCAACATGCTGGAGGAAGCTGCCAGCGAAGAGCCTCTTGCTGTGGAAGGCAGCGGCGCGGCTCTCCACTTTCGGCCCTTCGAGGTCAAGACCGTCCGGCTGCATCCGAAAAAAAATAAGGCATCGCAAATTTCATACAGCAGAAATGGGGGAGGCCTTTCGGGGCCTCCCTCTTCTGTTAGGGGCTCTCCCGCTTGCAGAGGAGGGAAACCATGCTATACTGTTTTTTGGTTCAGTGAAGGCTCCTCCCAGCGCAAAATTCCGCGGTTTCGGAGCGCGAAAGGGCATGGCTCGGGGCGCAATGGCTTTGAAAGCTGCCGGGCGGCCGAAAGAGGCGGAGAATGGATCGCTGTGCGCTGCTTTCCAACACCAGGAATAAAAAGGCGCGGACGCCGTGCAACGCAGCATGGAAAGGAATCCTGCCGCCTGGATCAGCAGGCGTCTCCCCATGGGGAGGGTGTGATGGCCCACGGGCACACCTTTTACCCGGACATAAAGGAGGGGTAAGATTATGCTTTGGATCTTATTCGCTTTTGGCTCCGCGTTCTTTGCGGGAATCACAGCGGTACTGGCGAAAATCGGCATTGAGCACATCAACGCCACTCTCGCCACCGCCGTCCGCACCGTGGTAGTTCTGGCCTTCTCCTGGCTGATGGTCTTTGTGGTGGGTTCTCAGAATACCATAGGGCAGATCACTGGAAATACCCTGCTGTTTTTAATCCTGTCTGGCCTGTCCACCGGAGCCTCTTGGGTGTGCTACTTTAGGGCTTTGCAGCTGGGGGACGTGAACAAGGTGGCCCCCATTGACAAGTCCAGCACCGTGCTCACTATCCTGCTGGCCTTTCTCTTCCTGGGGGAGCCCATCTCCCTTCCCCAGATTTTGGGAGTGCTGGGAATTGGCATTGGAACCCTTTTGATGATTTCCAAAAAGAAGTGGACCAGGAGAAGCCCCAAAGCAAAAAGCTGGCTTCTGTTTGCCCTTCTCTCCGCGGTATTTGCCAGCCTGACCTCCATCTTTGGAAAGATGGGTGTGGAAAACGTGGAATCCAACCTGGGCACTGCCATCCGGACCATTGTGGTGCTGGCGATGGCCTGGGCCATGGTCTTCGTCACAGGGGAACAAAAGGATCTGGGGAAGATTGACCGGAAAAGCGCTTTCTTCCTGCTTCTGTCCGGCATCACCACAGGTCTATCCTGGCTTTGCTACTACCGAGCCCTCCAGGATGGGTTGGCCAGCGTAGTGGTCCCCATTGACAAGCTGAGCATCTTGGTGACCATCGTGTTCTCCGGCCTGGTGCTGAAAGAAAAGCTCAGCCGCAAGGCGGGGATGGGCTTGGCGCTCATTCTGGCCGGCACCGGAGCTATGCTGCTATAGAGGAACAAAAAGGATGTTCTCTGAAAAAGAGATGCATAGGTGGGGTTCCTGTTTCTTTTTTTCCACACATTTCCCCCAAACCGGGAAAACAGCTTCCGCCACAAGCCCGGTGGCGATCCTTGCCGCCCAGCACCCTTGCACCACCGGGCAAAAGCCGGGATCTCCATGTCCGCCCCGTTCACATAGGGACGGGCAGGCGCTCAAAGCCATCCTGACGCAAGAGAACTCCGGAAGAAGGGCCAAGGCACTGGAGAAGGGGCCACCCCAGAGGGTTTCGCGCAAAAAAACAGCCCGGCACAACCAGGGAGGCGCGCCGGGCTGTTTTCCCAAAAAGGAATTTGGTCACAGCAGGGTTCTGAAAACCGCAAAATGGGCAGGACATGCTCCTCCTCAATAAACTCGGGGGAGGTTCCAACGTGCTTGGCCCCCTCAATCAAATCCAAAACCACCTTCTCCCCCGCCAATCAGGCCCCGCAGCCGCCCGGCAAAGTCAATGGCCTGGATGGGGGGGGATAATGGTGTCCCGGGTGCCGTGCTGGATATAAAAAGGAGGCGCGGCAGAGGTCAGGTAGGTGTCCACAGAGGCCTTCTCCGCCAGGGCTCCCAAGCGTCCCTTAGGGGTTCCCAAGTAATCGGCCAGAATGGCGCTGCTCTCTTCCAGCATCGCCCTGTGCAACGCGGGGGAAAGATAGTCCACCCGCTCCAGCTGCCCGTAATGGCGCACCAAATTGATCAAGGGCGCGATGGCCGCCACCCCCGCACCGCACAGGATTCCCCCTCCGGCCCCGCCGCTCCGCTGTCCAGCGAGCTGCCGTGCTGGGTGGCCCCCACCATGGAGACAAGGTAGCCCCCGCCGAGTCGCCGTACAAAAAAGAAGCTCCGCGGATCCAGCCCATATTCCCCGCATAGCCCTTTAAAAAGCGGATGGCCGCTTTGACATCATGGATTTGGCAGGGAAAGCGGCATTCCGGCACGAGGCGGTAATTGACAGAGGCCAAGGCAAACCCCTCCGCAGGGCGTAAAAGCCAGGGTATACGCTCAAATCTCTCTTATCACACCGGGAGAATCCCCACCGTGGACCAGAATGAGCGTGGGAAAAGGGGGCTTTCCCTCTTCCGGCAGATAGAGGTCCACCGCTTGCAGGGGATGCCCACCATAGGACAGATTGAGATATTGCCGCGTGATATGCCCGAAGAGCGGGGCTGGGTGCTCCTGGGTCAGGTCCACCCATTGGGGGACAAATTTGGCATCGCGTACTGTGCGCACAGCGTTCTTCCTCTCTTTCTACGCCGCAGGGCGGCAGGTGATTGACACCATTGTAGAACGCTGGGCAAACCCCGTCAAGGTCCATTCCTATGCTGTTTGGAAGGCGCGGGCTATTTCCCGCGCAGCTCGCGGATCAGGTAATCCACCTGATTCAAAGCCTGCTGCTTTTGATGGATCTCCTCCAACAGGCAGCAGCGGCACCGCCGCAGCAGCCGAAGCCGCTCCCCGACTGTATCCGATCCCTGTTCCGCCAGCCTGACAAAGTGCTTCAGCGTGCCCAGTTCCATCCCGGCTTGCTGCAAAAACCGAAACGAAACTGCCCGCTGCAGCGCTCTCCCCCATAACGCCGGGTGCCATCCGGCGCCTGCGCCCTTGCAGCAGCCCATTTTCCTCATACAGCCGCAGCAGTTCCGGCGGCAGGCGGAACCTTCTGCCCGCTTCTAACAGGTCCATGTGTCTCCCCGTTTCCCCAAAAAGGTCTTGTATTGGGAATTGCCTTCCACTCTCATTATAGGGGACGGGAAGCCGCCTGTCTAATACCCGTTTTTCATAAGGCGCAATGCTGTACAGGGCATAAAAGCGCTCAACCGGCTGGACGGAGGGTTTCCTTGGCAAACTGAATCCACTTGGCGACCGCCGGGCTGAAGGAGCTGCTTGCGCTTCCAGGCAGGATGCTGGTGGCCTTCAGCTCTGGATACAGGGGCGGCAGGTGATTTTTTCCGGGTCCCAGAAGGAGAGAGGGAGCCCGGATCGTAATGGAATAGGCCAGCTGGTTATGGGCCACAATGGAACTGATGGCCGGCAGATTGGAGGTAAAGACCACATTCAGCTTGTCAAACTCCTCTCCAAACCAGCCTGCCAGCTCACTTTACTGAGCCTGCGGGGGAAGAATTAAGGCTGGCCGGCCAAATCCCTGAGAGTCACCGGGCCAGCCGGGCCAAGGGGGTCAGGGTGCATCACCGCCCACCACTGCTCCTGCCGGGCCAGCCGGATGTATTCATTTTTTCTACGCTCACCGGCTCCATCAGCAGGCCAATATCCGTCAAGCCCCGGTCCATCCTGTCCTGGATGTGGTCGGCAGTACCGGTGTACAGGTCAAAGCGCACCGCGGGATAGCGCGCGCGCGGAACGCCCGGAACAGCGGCGGCAGCAGCTCCACAGAGGCCAGGTCTCCGCAGCCCGGAAACAGTCCCTCAATCCGCTCGTCCTGCTCCGTCAGTTCCTTCTCGGTCTTATCCACCAGCTCCAGAATCTCCTCTGCCCGGCGGCGCAGCAGCAGGCCCTCATTGGTGAGGACAATCTTCCGGGCACCCGGTCAAAAGCTTGACCCCAAGCTCCTCTCCATCCTGGCCGATCTGCCGGCTTAAGTAGGCTGGGTGAGGTGAAGGCAGCTCGGCTGCCTTGATGCTCTCCTCCCGCCACCGCCAGAATACCATAGCCCAATTTCCCAGGGCCTTTCCCCCTTTCTTTTCCCCATCTGTAGACCCATGCCCAAAAGCAATCTCTTTTCTTTTCATGCTTCAATGGCATTTCAAGCAGGCAGCCTTCTGGAGGACCGCCTGCTTTTCCCTGTGAAAAAAGCAAGCGCAACCCTGCCGCCGCTCTGGCGCCGTGGGCTGCGCGCTTGCTTTACGCTGTTCCATTATCCCAGGGAGCTCTCTCCCTGTTCAGCTCTCCAGCTGGGCCGTGTACAGATGGTAATAATAGCCTTCTTCTTCCAACAGCTGCTGATGGGTACCCATCTCCGCAATGCCCCTTGTTGGAAATGTACAGGATGCGGTCGCAGTTCTTGATGGTGGAAAGGCGGTGGGCGATGATAAAGCTGGTACGGCCTTTCAGAAGGGCGTTGAGGCCCTCTTGCACCAGGCGCTCGGTTTTGGCGTCGATGGAAGAGGTGGCCTCATCAGCACCAGAATCTTGGGGTCGGAGAGCAGGGTGCGGGCAAAAGGCCACCAGCTGCCGCTGGCCCTGGGACAGGCGGGAGCCCCGCTCGTTGACCTGGGTGCTAATAGCCATCCTCCATTTCGGGATGAACTCATCCGCGCGCACGGTCTTGGCGGCGGCGATCACCTCTTCATCGGTGGCGTCCAGGCGGCCGTAACGGATGTTGTCCATAATGGTGCCGGAAGATGGCCTGGAGCATAATGCCCATTTGAGAGCGAAGGGGCGGAGGGTCACCTGGGCGATGTCGTGGCCGTCAGCAGCAGGCGTCCCCTGTCGATGTTGTAGAACCGGGAGATCAAGTTCACCACCGTGGTCTT
>VOFI01001451.1_pt1 | contig 30990 bp, 32 predicted proteins | sample 5384131 | NCBI WGS metagenome assembly VOFI01 (sample SAMN12384728, study PRJNA508395) | human gut metagenome | isolation source: healthy gut H | host: Homo sapiens
GACAGGAAAACGTAAAAAGGCGCTCGAACAGGCATGATGACCTGAACGAGCGCCTTGCGTGCGAGTGAAAACATGAGTAACGAATACTGTACCGGGAGGGGCTAAATCACGGATGGCCTCTAAGTAGTCCTCGCCTGACGCATGAAGTTTCATCCGTTCCTCCCTTATGTAAGGCTCCATCCAGCAGATTTTTTTCGGATATTGACAAATTCCTGATAAATTCCGGCTTTTGCCATAAGCTCATCATGGGTTCCCTGTTCGCTGATCCGTCCATCAGAGATCACCAAAATCTGATCTGCCTGACGGATGGTATTCAGGCGATGTGCAATCACAAGTAATGTCTTACCCTTGACCAGCTCATTGATTGCCTCCTGAATGTAACTTTCATTATCAGTATCGACACTGGCTGTTGCTTCGTCTAAAATTACAATCGGGGCATCTTTCAGAATACAGCGGGCAATAGAAATACGCTGTTTCTCGCCGCCGGACAAAGTAGCGCCGCCCTCGCCAACAACAGTCTGAAATCCATCCGGCAGAGCCATGATAAAGTCATAACACCGAGCTTTCTTAGCTGCCTCATAGACTTCCTGTTCAGTGGCGTCAGGTTTGCCCATGCTGATATTGTTATAAATTGTGTCTTGGAATAAGTACACGCGCTGGAATACCATGCTGATTTGTTCCATCAACTCAGCCAGCGGCACATCCCGAATATCCGTCCCGCGAACCGTTACCGTTCCAGATTTCACATCCCACAGCCGCGCCAGAAGGTTCGCAATCGTGGATTTGCCACCGCCAGACGGTCCCACAAGTGCGGTCATGGTATTCTTCTGCATAGAGAAGCTGATGTTGTGCAGGACTTCCTTGTCCTGATAGGCGAAGGCCACATCGCTAAATTGTACTTCTGGCTGATCCGGCTGTGCCTGTGACAGAATATGTTGATTTCCGTTATCGGGAAGTTCGGGCTCGTCCAAAACAGCTTCAATGCGGTCTAATGCGGCATTCATCACGGTCAGTCGGGTTGCTTCTCCATAAAGAGCTTTCAGAGGCCCAAAGAGATCAAAGACAAACAGCAGCACGCCCAAAAGATAAGCCAGGGAGAGTACGCCTTCCTGATGTAAAAAAACGGATAAACCGAAGATAGCGGCAATACCCACGCCATAGAGAATGTTTAAGCCAGTGGTCCACGGTGTCATTTTCTGCTCAAACTTCGTATTGACATCCCTTGATTTTTTGAAGTTTTCCGTTAATTCGTCAGATTTTTCTCCGAGCAGATTGTAACTTTTGATAACCCCAATTCCTTCAGCAAAAGACAAGACCGCATCCGTCAAATTCTCGCTTTGGTTTTGACGCCCGACAGCCTCCTTGAAGGAAACCTTATTCATATATTTTGCAACCAGCGATGCCAGCAAGGTAATGATTACCGCAATCAGCCCAAGTCTCCAATCCAGTACGAACATAAAAACAGCTAAAACCAAAGTAGACAGCATATAGCTCATCATGTTGCCAATGGTACTCATAGAAACTTCCTCAATGAAAACCATATCCGTACTGAGAACAGAGCTGATTTTGCCAATATTCCCCGATGTAAAGTAACCCATCGGCATTTTTCTTAAATGATTTCCCAACTCCATCCGTTTATCAGCAAAGATCATAAATCCAGCGGCACTTTGCAGACGGTCGCTCAAATAGTGAACCACTGTCTGAACCACTACAACAGCTAATAATCCAAGTCCGACAAACAGACAGGTCTTTCCAGTCAGCGTATTATCAGCAAACCCGGCAAAGACAATAAACGCCATGAAGATCGGCATTTTGGAGAGAATGGACTCGACAAATGCACATAGAAATGCAGCCTGAATACGGCTTTTATACCTCCCGGAGAGGTTCAGGATTCTTGAAATCAATGCAAACATTTATCTTCCCTCCTTTGCAGTAGATACTTTCCACTCGGCGCTGTCCTGAGCCGCTTTCCACAACTTTTGGTATTCTGGGCAAGCTTGAATCAGCTCCTGATGTTTTCCGGTTGCCACCATCTTTCCGTGATCCATAACGCATATTTGATCTGCGTTCATTATAGCGGGAAGTTTGTGAGCGATAACTACCAAGGTTTTTCCCTTCACCAGCTCCGCAATAGCAGCCTCCATTTTTTCCTCATTTTCTGGATCAGCATAGGCCGTAGCCTCGTCAAGCACTACAATCGGGGCATCCTTCAATATTGCCCGCGCCAGGGAAATTCGCTGGCGCTGCCCCCCGGAAAGCATTTTCCCCGCATCGCCCGCCATGGAGTGAATACCTTGCGGCAGCTTTTCCAGAAACTCCATACACTGGGCTTTCTTCGCCGCCTCCATTACTTCCTCATCGGTAGCATCCAAACGTCCAAGACGGATATTTTCCAGCAGGGAGGTGTTAAACAGGTACTGATCCTGAGCCACATAGGAAATGCGGCTGTTCAATGCCTCCAGGCTCATATCACAAAGTTTCTGCCCGCCAATGGAAATGCTCCCTTTCTGCGGGTCATAGTAGTGGATCAACAGTTTTGCAAGGGTGCTCTTGCCAGAACCGGATTCACCAACCAGGGCAGTTTTTTGTCCTGCTTTTGCCACAAGGGTAATATCGTGGAGGACTTCGTTTTCCGCTATTATCGGTTTCCCATCTGGGCCAGGCTGTGTCGTTTGATACGCAAAGGAAACATGATCGTAAGAAATGTTAAAATCCTGTCCGTGGAAATCATCCTCAGCAGCTTGCAGCGGTGCCGCATTTAACATCTGTTCAAGTGCCGTGATCTTATAATTCAGATTCGGAATCGTCTCCATAAAGCCCAGTGCTTTCAGGAGAGGAATCCCAATGCTGAGGGAAAGGCAGAGGACTAAAATCAAATCAGGTAAAGTGCTTATGCCACAGAGAACAAACCATGCCCCAAGAGGCAAAGTCAGAATAACAGTGCAGGGCAGCAGACTTCCGTATATCGCCATCCAGGGCCAGGCGGCCTTATACCATGCCAAGGTATAATCCCGATAGTCCGTTACATCCTTGCGGAAGTTCTCGTAAGATTCACTCTCCCGGTTGAAAACCTTGACAACCTCCATACCATTGATGTACTCAATGATCGTGTTGTTCATTTTCTGTGCAGACTGATAGTAGGGACCCATGCGCTTCATTCCAACAGAGTACATAATGACCATGGAGAGCAGGCTGATCGGGATAGAGGCCAAAGACATAAGAGCCAGTTTCCAGTCCGCACAAAACATAGCAACATAAATCACCAGCGGGATCAGCAAATTTGCGATACCCTCCGGGACTGAATGAGCAAGGAGCAATTCCAAGCTGTCCACATCATCGACAAACAGCTTTTTGATTGTCCCTGTCCCTTTTTCCTCCACAATGCCAAGGGGAAGTTTCTCAAACTTCTCTTGCAGAGATACCCGCAGCCGGAACAATGTGTTATATGCTGCTTTATGAGAAATTGATAATCCCCATCCATATAAAACCGCCTGCAAAACAAGACAGATCAAAACCCCTATAACACGCAATAAAACAAATTCTGTCTCAACAGAATCGCCCATAACCAATGGCGAAATGACCTGATAGGCCAGCACAAAAGGCAGGACGCCCATAAGAACGCTGACCAGTACGACAACCGTGGCCACATACATATTTTTCTTATATGGCCCTGCGTACTCAAAGATTTTTTTGAACATAAGCCCTCCTTATATTGAGCCGTACTGTCTGTGCTTCAAAAACAAGAGGCCGCCAAAGTAAAGCGGCCTCTTATCATTATCTTTCTGTCCAGTCAAGGCGGCCCTGACATTCATAATTTCTAAAATTCACTGGCGGATTCGGAAAAAATCCAAAACCTTTTTACTGCCGGATTCGTCCAATGGATAGCTTTCTTTTATTTGCCCTTTTTCCATATGGACTACATACGAACATCCCGCCATCACCAACTCCGGATCATGCGTAATAACAAGAAGCGTTTTGCCCTGATCCGCGAGTGACTTCAAACTCCGCGCAACTTCCCACATATGTTTGAGATCAAGCCCGCTGGTTGGTTCGTCAAACACAATGATCTCCCGGTTACTCACAATGGCAGATGCGATCGCTACCCGCTGTTTTTGCCCGCCGGAAAGAGAAAGCGGGTGCCTGTCTTTATATTCCAGCAGATCAAACTGTTTAAGGATTTCATCTGCAACAGTTTCATCCTCGTTGTCCATGCTCAGAAGCACTTCATCCATCACGCTTTCGGTAAATAGCTGATGGCTGGTATCCTGCATTACCATGTAGCAATGTTTGAGCCGGGCTTTCCAATCAAGGGTTTTCCCGTCAACCTGCAAAAGGCCACACTTCTTTTCCAGTCCGCAAATACAGCGGGCCAAAGTAGATTTTCCAGCGCCATTCAGGCCGATAATGGCAATCGTTTCTCCAACAGGCAGTTCAGCACTCGGAATATGGAGGCTTTCCGGTTCCCGCTTTTTATACGCAAAGCAGAAATTTTGAAATTCCATCAGTTTAGCTGTATGCGCCTGATACTGATTCGCGGGTTTCAACTTCGAGAGAGAAAACGGGCGCAGCCCCATTTCTTTTCGAGTGCTATCCGATAAACTGTCAAATTCAGCAGGCGTGTATTCCCGTTCAATCTCCCCATCTTTTACATACAGCACACGATCTGCAAGATCGTGAAGGTAGTAAAGGCGGTGTTCTGCAATCAGAATTGTTTTGCCCTGCTTTTTCCAGAGGCTCAAGACCTGCCGCAGGTCATCAATAGCAGCCATATCCAGATTAGAAGATGGTTCGTCAAGGACCATAATTCCCGGTAGCAATACACTTGATGAAGCACAGGCTATTTTTTGCTTTTCGCCCCCGGACAGAGCAAACACGCTTCGCCCCATCAAATCTTCAATATGATAATCGGAAACTGTACGGTCAATCCTTTTCAGGATATCTTCCTGGGGATAGCCTAAATTTTCACAGGCAAAGGCTAATTCACTATCCGTATCCACGTTGAAAAACTGACTTTTGGGATTCTGGAATACAGATCCCACCATAGCAGCCAAGTCATAAAGCGGCGTATCTGATACGCTTTTTCCGTCCAGAAGGACATCACCCTCTAAATTGCCCTCGTAATAATGAGGCACCAGCCCGTTTACCAAACGGGTAATCGTTGTTTTCCCACAGCCGGATTCTCCCGTGAGTAAAACAAATTCCCCTGTGTTTATGGTGAGATTGACATTTCTAATCCCTCCGCCGCTGGATTCTTCACCATAAGAAAAAGAAACATTTTGAAAATCTATCATGGCAAAATCCCTCCTGCGGAAATTATCGGGGAAGCAATCGCCCAAAACACTACAAAGCAACAAAACAAGATCAGCACCACATCGGCAAAATTGAATTTAAGCTGGCAAATGTTTGTGCGTTTGACAGGAGCGCCGAGGCCACGGGTAATTGCCGCAGCGGAAAGTTCCTCCCCAATTTTCACGGAACAGGTAATCATTGGAATCAACTTATACTCCAGTATTTTTGAAGATTTTTTCCCTCCAAGTTTAATCCCACGCATTTTCATAGCGTCACTGATTGCTTCTGACTCCTGAAAGACAGTTGGAAAGAAGCGGAACATGACCGTTAAGGGGATCGTCACTTCTTTAGGCATATGGATTCTTTCCATGCCCGAAATCAATTCACTAACCGTTGTTGTTTTGACTGCATACGCAGCGATTGCAACGCTGGGAAGGATACGGCAGAAAAATCCTGTTGTAAACAGCACGAGAAAATTCAATATTCCTGTAAGGTGCGGTAAAACATAAATTTGAACAGCATAAAAAACAGAGAACACAGCAATATAGCTTACGGCTTTTACAAATTGTTTTGAAGTAAGCAACAACAGTGCCGGAACCGCACAAAGAACAAGGCGGATCAGCCCCATAGCTTCTCCGCCTGTTCCACCCATGACAAAAATGCTTATGATGAAGATGAGCAACAGCTTTGTACGCGGATCAAGCCGCAACCCTTGTTCTGTTTTTTTGCTGAGCAGAATTTCCCGCGCCATTATGCAATACCGGCACGCTGGAAGTGCTTTTTGCAAATAGCTTTCCCAATCACACCTCCGACAAGGCCAAACACAAAGCAGGCAACCAGCAGAATAGGCGCAATCCACATAGGCATATATGTATTAAGGGTAGCTGCATATTCAGCGCCGTATCCTTCAGTCAACATTACCATATAGCTTTCACGGTTCAGGAAAATGGGAGCAAAGTTGCCAAACACCCAGATGCTGAACACGCCGCAGGAAAGAACGCTGCTCTTTGCGCTTTTATATCCGCCGTTTTTCAAAATTACATCAGCAATCAGACCGCCAACCAGCCCTGTTACCATCGTAAGATAGCCGTTGCCGAAGAACACCATGATTAGGCCAATCAGGAAACCCATGATTGCAGTCATCCCGAATTTTTTAGCCTTTGTAACATACAGCATATAGGGGATGCCGCCAATCAAAGGGCACAGTACCGCCATCAGCGGAATAAAAATGGGGATAAAGCCAAGCATCGCCACCAGCATAACAATCACGACATAGATAACCGTGTAAATGCCAATCGTGATTAAGTCCTTTCCCTCAAGTCGGGAAGCACTTTTTTTCTTTGCATCCATAAACAATATCCTCCTATCCTTGTACGGAAAAATAAAATGTGGCGTAGTTAGCATAATCTAACCACACCACATATTGTAACTGTTACCGACAATGAATCCAACCCAAACCCGATTTCATTCTACCCAAAAACGGTATTTTTTTAGGTTTAGCCAATCGTATTTTCATCTTTATAGTTCTTAGGTATTACTCCATATTTCTTTTTGAACGCAGCCGCAAAACTGCTTGGTTTTGAATATCCAACCAGCGTTGCGATCTGGCTTACATTCAAGTCGCTTTCCAAAAGCAGCCCTGCCGCTTTTTCCAGTCTTTGATCTATGATGTATGCGTGAACCGATGTCCCAAATAAAGAATTAAATCCCTTTGTCAGCTTGGAAACACTGATATTGACCTTTTTCGCCAGTTTCTCACAACTCGGTGCAAAAGCAAGCTGGCTGTCGATAATCCGCTTTGCCTCGGTAATTGAGTCCCTGTCACTTTTAGAAATGCTGATATAACTCGATGAAAGAATACTGAGTTCCAATACTTCACTCAAATACACGGACAGCAATTCAAAGACCTTGCTTTCCAGAAATAAATACCCTAAACCGCCCCGGTATTGCGTAAAATCTTTTAACTCCGCAAAAATATGTTCCATATACGGGGTGATACTCACTTTTGAAATGCCAGTCAATAATTTTTTCTCATAAGCATCTATCTCACTATCTTCAAAGTAGTCACTCAAAATTTTATGAAAATAGGGCATGGGAATTTTTATATTTTTGAAAAGAAAGTTTGTCTTTCCGGAATAACACAGATATTCCATCTTACCATGTCCTCGATAAATACAGGATTCGCCTTTCTGTATGCTGACACATTGACGTGCATCTGCAATATTCCACGATACGCCATCATTAAAGCAAAATAAAAGTTGAATATAATCTTCGCAGCTTACACCCTGCACATTCATATCTGAAAAATAATTCATTTTCCAGTCTGATACAACAGCTCCTTGCTTTGTAACAACCTGTGAAATCTGACCTGTTCCCATATCAGCCGGAATATCTATTGTCACTGTCTGCGGAGAGTTGGAGAGCAGATCATGGTACAGCTTTGTCATGTATTGATTTGTCATTGTGCGCCCTCCTTTTGGTTAGTTTTAGCTAATCACAGTCTACACCACTTGCCTTGAAAAGTCAATTTATCTCTGTGGAATATGCAAAGATTAGAGAACAAAACTGGTTATCAGTAATTCACGATACTACCGGCAAGCAATGCAATCTTCCGTAAGATTGCGTATTTTAGAGGATTTCCCGTTGCCGTGAAACCCTCTAAAATGCTTGTTGGTGACATATCCCCAAACCCCTGAGATCGTCACCTGCGGTGACGGCTGCGCGTTCCTTCGGAACGCTGAAAACTGGGAGCAACATAAAACTATTGTCGGGATTTTTGCTTGTCTTTCTGCTGCTCCTGAGACGCAGGAATGTCCAGCAGATAGTCCACATTGGCCTTGATATTGTGAAGCTCCTTCATATCAGACCGGGCCTGCTTATAGGCGGCATAGGCTTTCCGTTTCTGTTCCAGCAGACCGGCGTATTCCTCTCGGAGCGATTTGACGGAGGGCAGTTTTGTGATTCCTATGCTGTCAAAATATTTCTTCGCCGCCTGGTGTAATAGAATATCCGCCTCATGCTCCGCCCGGAACTTTTTACTATAACCAGCCTTGCGGTATTCCACATAGACCGCCCGCGTCTTGGCATAGTTCACGATCTGTTTCTGCAATTCTCCATTGGCGGTCATCTGCGATTCCAGTTCCTTGATCTTTGCCGACAGTGCATTAAAGCTGATGGTAGCCGCAGCAGCTTTTTCCAGCAAATCTTCATAGCTCATATCTCCATGCTCTTTCAGGTAGATCACCGCCTGGGAGAGCTGTTTTAAGTTAAATACCTTCGCCCAGCGTTCATAGCCCGGTCCCTTGCCGGCCCGGACCGCTGCCTCAATATCCACCAGCAGCCCAGCCTTTGGAACGGGCTTTTGCGAAAAAGTACGGCGGGGTTTTGCCGTGCGGGTGCCCTCGATCCGTTCCTGTATCGCCTGCTCGGTATAGTCGCCTTTCAGCGTATTGCACCGGGTATAGTTTTTCTGCCCCGGCCCCCGGAGCCGGAGGTTCTTGCGTTCCCGGTTGACTTCGATTCCGGCAGCCTCCAGCTTCTTCAGGAAGTCCTCAAAGTCTTTCGGCCTTTCTTCCAGGGCCGCGTCGATTGCCCGGCGTAGCTGCTCCTGGAAGGAGGGCTGTTTCGTATTTCCCAGCCATGTGCCATAGTGGTCCCTGCTGGGTTTTGGATTTTCCACGATAGACAGACCGTGCTCCAGACACAGCTTGTCATTCATGCGCCGGATCGCCCAGGTAGAGCCCCAGAAGTTGCGGAATTTCCGGGTGCAGTCAAGGGCGGTGGAATTGATGATGATGTGATTATGAACATGGTGCTTATCCACATGGGTACACACCACAAAGGCATGATTGCCCTTTGTCAGTTTCAGTGCGAGCTCCCGCCCGATCTGGTTCGCTTCTTCCGGCGTGACTTCGCCGGGCTTGAAGGCTTGCCGGAGGTGGTAGGCGATCACATCATCCGCGCCCCGGTCCCGCCCGGTCAGGTTCAAATACTGCCGCTTGGAAAGAAGGAACTCCGCATCCGCGATTCGGGTATCACACTCATAGCCATAAATGAATTTTCCAAAATCCGTTTTCCGCGGATTCTCCACATAGTCAATGATGTCCGCAATGGCCGTAGACACATCCCGCCCTTTTCCCACATGCAGCGGCATTAGTCTTGTGGTTGCTATCAGGATCACCCCCTTGCCAAAATGAAAGAGCTGCCCGGAAGGACAGCCCTTGGTATGTATTCGTTATAGTGCCGGTGTATCTTTTTACTTTGGCATCCGCCCGCCGCATTTCCATAGTGCCATCGGGTGATGTTCAACACGCGAGAGAATATCAGCATCGTCAAACAAAAGGCCCGGCTGATAGTTTCCCTCTGCAAAAGCCTGCCAGAAGGACAGCTCCGTATCTTCCGGTTTTAGAATCGCGGCTAAATAATCCTTTACCTGTTTCTGCGCACAGGCCAGGTCAAAGCGTTCTCCACGGCGCAGCACCGGTGTAAGGTCCGTCCTGATTTTCCGTGCGGATATGCTGCCGATACCATTGAGGTCAAAGTATTCCGGCACGGTTTCCGAAGCAATCGCCGCGTAGAACATGATACACTTTCTGAAAAGCGGTTCCTGCGTCTCGTCAAACAATCCATACTTTTGCATATTGAACATATCATATAAATCCCGCGGGGCCGCCCGGTTTAAGAGGGCGACCGTCTTTGCGGAGAAGATTTCCAGAGGATCAACGTTTAATACTGTAAGCTCCTGATCGTTCCATGGCAAATAAACCGGTCTGCGGGAAACAGGCAGCACATGGCAGCGGAGCATATAGTTGATCTCAATTTTCAGGTTGTCTTTCATTCCTCCGGCATTCACATACTCGTACACGAAGGAATCCAGCGCGTGGTATTGCTTTGATTTCAAACTCAGCGTATAGCCGGAAGCCGCCATGTATTTTTGTATGTGTTCATTGATCTGCTCCCGCTCCGCTAGCATAGCTTCCCTTGATACATCCTTTGAGAAATCCAGGTCTATATCAACCGACAGGCGGGGCAGATCAAAAATCGTCAGATTGATCGCCGTGCCGCCTTTCAGGGCAAGGCTGTCCGCAAGCAACCCATCGCTTTCCATAAAAGAAAGAACATCCGCGAGGCGGCAGACTTTCTCAAAGGTGTCACGGACAAAGCCGAGTTCTTTGGCCTGCCTGCCAAGCGTAATACGGTCAAAGCGCATCATAATCAGTTACCCCCTTATTTATGATCGTTTTCAAATCTTTTGGAGCAAACAGTTTCCATCTGTTATGAAGGACAAAATCGCCCTGCTTTTCAAAGAGATAGGTTTTACTGGCAGAAGACCGTTTTTCACATTCCACAAAAAACGGTTCCGGTAAAGACAGTTCCTCTTTCCATGCTTCAAGAATAAATCCGGCCTTTTGATATAGCTGCGCCCGGCCATACAGTTCCAGCGCGTCAAGCAGTTTGCTGTAATCAAGCGAAGGAATCAGGAGAAGGCAGCGCAACAATTCTTCCAGGCCTCCGATTTTTTCAAAATCCGCTATACTGTCTATCACGGTCCGCTCTAAAGAAGTCACGCGGATGCCGGTGTCTGTTTTTATGATGTCCGTATTTCCCCGGCAGGCCATCGGACAGTAATTTACGCCGTCATAAGAGAACGGGCGGACGCGCTTTTGGGTGGTGAAGTACACATCATAAAAAACCTGGTTCGCATATCCGTAGTATTCAAAGGCGCTGTGGTGGGACACACAGGCATCGTCTGTCACGCGGGAAGCTATCTGGTAGCGGTTCGGGATCGCCTGTCCGGTTTCCATGCTGATGACCGCATATAGATTGCGGCGCACACGCTCGATATATCCTTTTTGCAGATAACTCTTTATCTGCCATACAGCGGAACTTTCTGATCCGGCGAGCTGCACCATATCATCATGTGTAAAACAGCGCAAAGCGGCAAGCTCTTTGTATCGTTCCATTGCACAGCCTCCTTTTTTGTTTTCATTATAACGCAAAGCAAGAGAAAATACAATGGTTTTGAACGGATTTAGAAATAATCGTTTTTTGAACTGCACGAAGCAATAGGGAAAGTATCTGTTTTGTGCGAATTTGAAAATGTATTAACGTTCCGGCTCTTTCCGTTTTGTTGGTGCATGTACGGCTGCCGTCCGCTCTGTACTCTGTTTTATGCCTTCGCGGATCGAGACTTTCTTCCCATGTTCCTTTGTATAATCGAGCCGGGCCTGCGTAAGAAAGAGATCGACAAGTCCGGGGTGGCTACGATCCACCACAAAGTAAACATTCCGATCTTGGCCGAAGCCGTCCGGGTTCTCGTAGACCGGAATGGTTTTCGCCCAGGCTTTGTTATCGCGGGAAATACGCCCATCCCAATCCTTTTGCCGGACCGTGCCCGCAAGCACATAAAACATCCGGTCATAACCGAATTGTTCCAAAACCTGATGTACTGCCTCCGTTCCGAGGCGGTTATCCCGGTAGTGATCGGCAATGGCCTGTTCGATTGCCTCCTTACAGGCGATATTTGCCTTATAGGAAGCACGGTATTGTTCCAGTTCTCCATGCTCACGCACATAGGAAGCCGGATAGATATATAGCTGTGTTGTGTCTTTCATGTGATCCCTCCAAATAGAAAAAGCTGCCTTGTGAGACAGCCCCGAATAGTGAAAAAGAGGGCGGGACACCGAAAATGCCCCGCCCATAAGTTTATCCAAATACAAAATCTTTGAGTGCGTGGTTTGCGCCGCCGATCATCCCGACCAGCCAGGCCGCCGCCATTGGCAGACCGTAGGGGCTTATCAGAAACGCGATCACCAGCCATGCAAGCCCGGCCCACACTCCGGCAGTAAAGAACAGCACCAGCGACGCCAGAAATACAATGCCTGATAAAATCCCCAGCACCGCGCCGGATGCGATCACCAGGAACTTGCACACCAGATAAAGAAGCCCCGTAACCAGGACAAAGGGAAACGCCAACAGTTTGAATATCAGACGCATAGGTCAAGCCTCCTTCCACGGGAAAATATCATGTCCCTCTGCCAAAATTCTACCGTGCCGGTTCCCGGAAAGCAACGGCTATTTTCTCCGTTTACGAAATGTTTGCAAATCCCCGGAGCAGCTTATCCATACCATTCCACAGGTCATCCAGCCGGGTACGCAGATCTTCCACATCCGCAGCATAAACGCTGCCGGTTTCATTGGCACGCCGGGTGTACTGGTTTAAGTTGTTGGAGCAGATACGAAGGAGGCGTATCATTTCCTGAATGTCGCCCATATCCAGGTGAATGATGTAACCGTCCACCGCCATTTTGCGGAGATAAGCGGAAAGGTTGGTGATCCCCAGCTCTGCCATGCGCTCTTTTATCAAAGCAGCCTCCGCCTCGGTCAGAACAAACTCCACACGGACAGACCGCTTATCCCGTCCGCCCTTCATCGGTCCAGCCCGCCTTTATGGGGTGCGCCTCTACCGGGAGCAGCGACGGCGGCCTGGGCCTCTTTGAGCCTGCCGCGCATGGACGCCTTTTTTATTTTTTCCATGTATTCCTGAACATTGCCCGGCTTTGCATGGTAATCCCGTTTCAGCCGTTCCCGGCGCAGGATCACCGCCAGCTCCCGCTCGCTTTCCGGCGCGTACTGCATGGATTTTGGCGTGCCGTGCTCCGGCATAAGCTCATTGATCTGCCGTCTCCGGGACTGATAGGGCAAGGTAAACTGTACGCCGTCCTCGAATGTCACCGTTACCCGGTCAATGGGACAGGACAGTGATTTCACCCGCTCCACATGGGAAGGGTAATCCAGAGGGTAGATGGTGCCGGTCACTTTTCCATCCTGCAAACCATCCAATGTAAGGGCATAAGCTAAAATCGGGTCATTCGTCTGCTCATGGTAGAACATCCACACTTTATTTTCATTGCTTTCCTGTAGATACACCTCCCGCTCGCTCAAACAATAGGTGCCGCAGGGCCGTGACATCCAGAGAAGGCGCCGCTCCTCCGGTTCTCCTGATAAGGCCACCTTTTGGATCAGTTCTTTATCCACGTCAAAATCTTCTTTATAATGCTGTGTATGCAGTTCTACGACCTGCCCCAGAAAGTCCAGTATGTCTACGCCTTCAAATTTGGTCCCCATACTCAAAGCCCCCTTTCCGGGACAGGCGGTGTGATCTGCCTTGCCTCATGCTCCGGGCGCTCGGATTTCAGGCGGTCCAGGACAGAGGGCTTTTCTTCCGGCAAGGTCTCCGGGGCAAGCTCCCGGATTTCCTCGTGGGTCTGGCCGTCCGTCAGGTCCGGCTTCACCGGGGGCTCGTTGTTCAGCCTGCCGTCCAGCATATTATAATTGCCGGTCTGTCCTTCCTCGTAAAGCTCCGCGTTCCGCAGATAGCTTTCAGGCGGCTGGAAGGGCTGCCCGGCGAACAGGATTTCCCGCTGTGCTTCAAACTGCCGGAGAACGCCGTTTTGTAGCCGGGCAAACTCCGCATACTGATCCGATGTAAGCCCACGCTCCAGCATTTCCGCCTGAGAATGGGCCCAGCCCTCACCGTAGAGGAAATAATACATATCCGCCCGGTCTGTGACAAAGCATAGGGAGCCGTCGCCGTTATCGTAATAGGAGGTAAGCCCGTCCTGATAGTGATAGTGTTCCTCGCGGCCCAGATAGACCCGGTTGTCTGCCGCAAGCATGGCGACCATGCCGGCATAATTGCTGTGTACCGCGGAACGGATTTCCACCAAAGGGTCCGGATCTTTGGAAAGCTGCCTGCCGGGAATCTCATTCAGTTTTTCCATCGCCGCGTTTCGGGGCGTCTGTTCCTCATGGGCGCGGGCAGCTCTGTCCGGCTGTGTTCCGTCCTTTCGGACAGCACCCGGTTCCGGTTCCTTTTCCTTTACAAAATAGTGGACGTTGGCAGTCGTGCGGCTGTTACACTCCTTCGCGTAAGCCTCGGCTGTCTCCTGGGAGGCAAATTCAAGGGGCCTGCCGGCCTCCTTGCACCAGCTTTCCGCCCGCCCAAAGATTGAAGCGGCGCTGCGCACCGCCCATACACCGTAAGTCTTTTCTTTTTCCATCGGCACCTCCTGTTATCGTTCCTGCTGCTTTTCCGGTTTTAGCCGGGCAGACGGTTCCGCTGTTTTCGTTTCTTTAAGCTGCTGCCGGAGGGAGGGCCTTTGTTCCGGCTCCGTATCTGTGATATTCACATACTCGCCGATGATACAAAGCGCCTCGCCATAGCTGCCGGAAGCAAATACCCGGTCCTTCATTTCCTTTGCCTGGTCTGTAAGCCCATGCTCCCGCAAAGTGCGCTCAGCGATCCCCACCAGGTTAAAAATATTGCCGTCCTGCCCGATCAGCGCGCAGTCCGGCTTTTCCGGCTCCGGCGCCGGTTCCCCGATAAACCCGCCCAGACGGTTGGGGACAAAATCAGAGAGCCATGTGCCACCGAAAGTCTCATGGGTCTGCAAACGCCACATGGCAAGTTTCCCAATCTCCAGGTCCACACCCTCAAAGGGATAGAGCAGACAGGGAGAATCATTATACTCAAAAGCAAAAATATCCTGGAACTTCGCGCCGTTTTTCAGAATACCGGCCTCGGTGAACATTTCATTGATCCCGTCAAGCCATTCCTGCAGCTCGCCGCCGCAGCCCTGCAAAATCAGGCCGCCTTTTCCCTCCATACGGCGAAGGTCCTCTGTTTCAATATGGTTGATACTCAAAAAATCGCCTCCTATCGTTGTTGTTGGTTTTCTTTCCTGTGCCGGACAGCTTTGCCCTCCGGCGTTTTCCTTAGCTGCTGCCGGAGGGAGGGCTTTTGTTCCTCTTTCTGTAAATCCGTAAGGATCGCAGATAAGGGGCACCGTTTTCCCTGAACATTTCCAGCGTGTCAAAAGCCCGGTCAAAAAGAGAAATGTTTCCGGAATCTACACATGGGGCAAAGTGGATCACCCCTTTGGGATAGTTCCTGCCGGTCCCGATCCAGCCCCGCACAAAATCGTCAAAATCTTTTGTGATTCCCGCATCTGCCAGCTCCACGGCATGGCTGGCATTTACAAGACTTGTTTCCTGATACTGGCGGCCCAGGACCAGCACGCCGGTCTTTGGATTGAACAGGAAGCGCCGGTTGCCGATCTGCTGCATGTCAATGGCCTGCGTCCTGGTATCGATCCGCATGATCTCCGGCACAATCGGTATTTTTTCTATAAGCATCCCTCCAAACTGTCATAAAAATAGAGCACTAAAATGCGCCCTTTGTCCGCAACTTAGCCCCATTTCAGAGGCCGGGAGTATTCTAATATAGGCGCCCCGTAAACAGGGCCTTAAAACCCTTGAAAACACTGGCCTGATTGGGCTAAGTTGCGGACACATCACCCTCTGTTTTGCCGCCTGCGCCGTTTCCGTTCCCGCTCGGATTTCCGTCTGGCAAAGCTACGGCAAAAATCCGAACAATACGCCTGGCTTGTGACCGGAAGGTAAGCCTTTCCGCAGACCGGGCATATCTTCTGCCTGAGAGAAGTATCTTCACCGGTCAGGGCAGATTCCAGCTTTGGCTCCGTAGGCAGCACCGCCGCCCGGAAATAACGGCAGAACGCGCCGGTCCACCATTTATTCAGCATGTAGCAGGGACAGTCCAGGGGGAGGCAGAGCTTATCCTGGCAGTCATAGTTGGCGCACAAACTCGTCACCAGCCTTCGGATTGCCGCCCGCTCGGATCGTGTCAGTTCTCTTTCCGGTGGGGCGCTCATTTGCGCCCACCTTTCCTCGCCGGAAATTCCAGCTTGAAATTCACATACTTGCCGCCCGTATCATCCAGCACCACAACCGCGTCATAGGTCCGGCCCGTTTTTTCACTGTAAAGCCCGGACATAGAAACGCGGCCCTCTTTCAGAAGGGCCGCCGCAACGGTTTTTGTCAGGTTTTCTTCTTACCTGTAAAGAATTTGTTATCTTTCCAGAGGGCAAAGGAGCAGTCTCGCTTTTCACAGAAAAATCCCTTTTTGCCCTCATACACAGTGCCGCCGCAGCGGGGACAGGTGCCGACAGCCTCGCGCCGGGTTCCTTTTGCGTAAGGGAACAGGCCGGCAAACCGTTCCTCCGGTGCGGTATGTTCTTTGACAAGCCCCCTGTTCATATCGGCGATCCCTTCCATGAAAGCCTCCGCACTGATCTCGCCGCGCTCCACCTGTTTTAGTCTGGATTCCCATTCCGCGGTAAGCAGCGGGGATTTAATATTATCCGGCAGGACCGTAATCAGGTTGGTTCCCTTTTCCGTGGGAATGAGCTGTTTTTTCTTTCTCTGCACAAAGCCGGTTGTTACCAGCTTTTCCAGTGTAGCCGCACGGGTAGCCGGGGTGCCTAAACCCTTGCGCTCTGCATCCTCCGGTGCGTCTGCCGCGCCTGCCGTTTCCATAGCTGCCAACAGGGAATCCTCCGTATAGTGCTTTGGCGGGGAGGTCTTGCCTTCCCGGACGCCTGCTGCCACCGGTTCAAAGGTCTGGCCCTGGGTAAGCTCCGGCAAGGCCGCGTCTGCGGGGTCCTCCTTTTCCAGTTCCGCCTGTTTCAGCCCCATGCGGTAGAGCCGTTCAATTTCCTTCCAACCTGCCTGCAAGACGGTCTTTCCTTTCGCTGTGAAGGAATGGCCTGCACAATCCAGTACCACCGTGACCGCCTCAAAGCGGTGCGTCTGGCCGGTGGCGCAAAGGAGCCTCATGGCGATCAGCGCCAAAACATCCCGTTCCCCGGAAGGGAGAGCAGACAGGTCCGTCCGGGCGATCTCCACGGTGGGAATAATGGCATGGTGGTCGGTGACTTTACTGCCATCCGTTACCCGGTCAATATCCGGTTCTTCCAGGCATCCTTTCCCGAAAGGCATGTTGTCCCGCAGCCACAGGATCAGGGAGGCGGCGGTTGCCTGCATATCCTCGGTCAAATACTGGCTGTCGGTACGGGGATAGGTCGCCAGCTTTTTCTCATAGAGGGATTGCAGGTAGTCAAGGGTCTGCTGGGCGGTGTAGCCGTAGATACGGTTACATTCCCGCTGCAAGGTCGTCAGATCATAGAGGCGGGGAGGCTGTACGGTCTTTACCTGCTTTTCCACTGAAAGGACAGAAGCCGTCTGCCCGTCACATTCCCTGCGGATTGTCTCTGCTGCCTGTTTTTCCGCCAGCTTATCACCGGAAGCAGTAAGACCGCCGCAAGTGATCTCTGGGACATAGAAGGGCCTGCTGGTAAATGCCTGAATCTCTGCCTCACGCTGCACCAAAAGCGCCAGCGTTGGGGACATGACGCGCCCGACATTCAGGGTGACGCCGTACAAGACAGAAAACAGCCTGGTCGCATTGATCCCAACCAGCCAGTCCGCACCGGCCCGGCAAACCGCGGCCTCATAGAGACGGTCATAATCCTTACCGGGGCGCAGGTGTTCAAAACCGTCCCGGATCGCCGCGTCCTCCATACTGGAAATCCAGAGGCGTTCCATCGGTTTCCTGCACCCGGCATACTCATAGACCAGACGGAAGATCAGCTCACCCTCGCGTCCGGCGTCAGTGGCGCACACCACGGAATCCACCCGTTTGTCCTTCATCAGCCGGCACAGGAGGTCAAGCTGTTTCTTCTTGTCCTTCGGCACCTCATATTTCCATTCGTCCGGCAGGATCGGCAGATCGCCATAGCGCCATCTGGCATACTGTTCCCCGTAGGCTTCAGGCTGTGCCAGCTCCAGAAGGTGGCCGACGCACCAGCTCACCAGGTAGCCGCCGCCTTCCAGATAGCCGTCCTTTTTCTCATCTGCGCCCAATACCGCCGCCAAAGCCATAGCGACAGAGGGCTTTTCTGCAATCACTAATTTCACTTGTCATCCTCCATTTCTTTGAATATAGAAAAGGCAGCCGCATAGCTGCCCTTATAAACTCGGTTCCTGTTTTGCCGCTGTTTTTTCCTTTGGTGCTTTTTCTGCCTGTTCTTTTACCTGCGCCTTATTTTCTGCCAGCCGTTCCAGGAGCCCCTTTTCCTGTTTCCGGCCAAGAGTTTTTGCCGCCCGGTCATAATACTGTACCTTATCGGAAAGAAGGTCAGCCGGAGCCACCTGGGTCGCATTAACTTCCTTAACCATGCTTTCCAGTTCCTTTGCCTGCATATCGCCATTATCCGGTACGATCAGCACCTCATGTATAGACGAGGGGAGAACATAGAAATTCTTTCCAAGCAGCTCACCGATTTTATCCAGAACCCCGTCCCGCGCAAGAATCCCGGAACCGTTTACTTTGCTGGCATTTGTCAGAACATACATTGGCATAGTAGCTGCATCCAACGGTTCTGTGCACTCAAACAGATTTTCAGGTTTTGACGAGAACATGATTTCGTCCATCATATCTTCCATACTGTAAAAACAGACCGGGCTTCTTTCTGTTTCTGCCGCAACTGCATCCTGATGAAGCTGCTCTTTAGTAACACCCCACAATTCCATCATACGATCTGTAACAACAGCAGAGGCAACACCCTCTTTGCTCTCCATGACCTGAATCCGGTAGACCGCAGCCAACTCTCCGCACGGGGTAAACGGTTTATCTTTCAAATACTCCCGGTTTTGTTCAGGATCGCATAGACGGATAGCAAGCATGGGCTTTACTTGTCTGTAATCCATTAAGTCCGATACTTCAAAGGGAACCCTGGTATCTTGTTCCGTCCTGATCTGTACGATTTCCCGTATGATTTCATCCATTGGCCGCCCCTGCGCAAGCTGCTTGGCATAGGGTTCCAAATAGATTGTCGGGACAGTAATTTCTCCGTCGTTTCGGATCATAAGGCCGGTAAGCCTCCGGTCATTTCCTTTTGTCACTTCTTCCAGAGTGATATGAGCCTCCTGATACTCCGGCGGTAAATACTCCCGGATATGGTTTTTGATATATTCCGCAATTTCAGTATTCATCTATTATTCCTCCGTTCCATATTTTCGTAACCTTCATCCGCCATTTTTCCTGCCTGCATCAGACAGAGCAGCACAACGCCGGCTACCGTACCGGCTGTAAATGCGATAAGGTGTGTTATGATACTCCACATAAAAATGCCTCCTTTCGGGCAAAAGAAAACGCCCACTGTCCAAGTGAGCGCTGTGCCAAGTTGTCTTATTCTGTTTTACTTTTTCGGGAAATAGATTTCTCCCACGGGTATTTCCCGCAGTTCTTTTTTCATTTGATGTGCGAAGCGGATCGTCCTTACGGTTCCGCCTTTTTCCCGCCCGTCATACACCGCGATTACCCGGTCAGAGTGTTCCACCATATAGCGGTTGCGGTGGGAATAGACGCTGGGCTGGTATTCCTCCTGTATCACAACCACATCACGGCAAGCCTCCAGCATTTCATAGGTCCGCCTCTTTGCCCTGAGACTGTCCAGCCGTTTCTGATATGGGATTACGGCAATCAATTCCAATGAAGGATCATCTTTCTGCTTTTCCATAACTATTTCCACAAAATACTGATCCACGCCCTCCGCGACCCCACTCATGAAGCAGGTAAAGCCGTCCGCAACCGATTTTTCAATTTCACGCAGCAGGGCAGCCTTTACATAGTTGATCTGATTCTGCGGTAAATCCCTGTGTCCCGTGACACAGCATGTTTTCTTTTTCATCTGGCACCTCCGATAATAGATTAAAACTACCGCCTTGCTATAGTGTAGTAGGTTTATTTTAGCAAGTCAACGCAAATACCCTTTTTCATCTACCGAATATTTACCTCCTGTAAGGTACAATCTATTATGCAGAAGGAGGTGACTATGATGTATGAAGATTTTGTCCCGGAACGGCTGGCAAAGCTAAGGGCGCTAAAGGGAGTATCTGCCCGTGACATGTCTTTGTCGCTGGGTCAGGCGAACAATTACATCAATAACATTGAGAATAAGAAGTCACTTCCCGCCATGCAGTCCTTTTTCTACATCTGCGAATATCTCGGCGTAACACCCCAGGAATTCTTTGATGAAGGAAATGCCTGCCCGCAGACACTACAGGAATTTATGACTGAGGCCAAAAAACTGGACTCAAAATCAATGGAATATATTCTCGGCATTATGAAAGAACTCAATAGCAAACGGTAGAGCGGCCAGCAGTTGGCCGCTTTTCTTAATATTGTATCCGGTAATGTCCTGATAATGTCCCATCCCTATACCGGCGATAATCCCTGTTTTGTCCTAAAATGAGCCGCCTTTTGTCTGGCGGCTCATTTTCCTGCTGCACTCTTTATCATTTCCCTGTACTGCCAAAGGCGCCGGTGCCCCGCTGCTCCCCAAGCTCTGTCACAAAATCCGCGATCACCACCGGCGTAATGACGAGCTGGCCGATCCTTGAACCTTTGGGAATGTGCCGCGTCTGGCTGCTCACATTGCTAAGAATTGCATGGATTTCCCCACGGTAGCCGGAATCTACAGGCGGCAGCTCGCAGACCAGCCCTTTGACAGCCATGCTGCTGCGGGGGAACACATATCCGGCAAACCCATCCGGCACCTCGATCCCAAATCCCAGGGGAATTTTCGTAATCTCGCCGGGCTGTAGGGTGCAGTCATAGGGCATATACACATCCGCGCCGGCATCGTTCCCATGTGGCCGGTAGGGTCTCTGATCCTCCGGCACGCCAAAATCGATCAGCTTAATCTTCATGGGCGCCGCCTTCCATAAGCAGCGGGTAATCCGCCGCCAAAATCCCGCCGGGCGTCATGCTGCCCGCGATCTTTCTTTTGCAGCTCATTTTCCCCTCCAGACATTGATCTCTCTGGCAGAAAGGGCCGGTAAGATCGGGAGCAAAGAGTACCTGGCTCAATGAAAAAAGCTCCTGCCAGATTTTCAGGAGCACGATCCGGGTCTCGTCCGTATTGCGCCGGCATACCCGCTGGCCGATGATATGTTTCCACTGGTAAGGTGTTGCGCTGATAATCAGCACATTCCTAAGGCCCTGGGGCGTGACATAGCCCGCCGCGTCGTGCCCGATCCCTGCCGCGCACAGTTCTTCGTAACAATCCATATCGGATTTACAGCTTTCCAGATACATTTCCTGAATTGCCTTCGGCGCAGTCAAAATCTCATAGGGTACAGCAAAATCCGCCTGTCCCGCATAGTTGCTGTACTGTAAGGACGCACTCATAAACTTTACCTCGTTCTGGTGCCTGGTGATCTGCGCAAGGAAACGCCTGCTTGCGCCTACAATGGCAACGGTGATAACCGCGAATTTCTGGATCGTGGGGTGCGGGAGCTTGCTGATCGCCGTTACGGTATCATTGCTGAACGACTTTTCATAAAGCGCCGTCAGATCCTCCATTGTATTGATCTTATGCCCGCGCTGGGTAAGCCTGGCCGCAAACACCATGTTTTTCTCGGCCTCCGCCACCGCCTGGCAGTTCAAAACCTTTACTTCAATTCTGTTGATTGGTCTGTCCCTCCTTTACAATCGCTTTCAGTAAAAACAGATAGTTAAGACTGTCTGTGATCTTCTCGTCCCATGTGCCGGCGTCAAAGCTCATGCCGTCGGCAAAGCACATGTCATACAGGGAAACGATATGCTTTGCCAGCATCCCGGCAAGGGCACGCTCCGGTGTCGTGTGCTGTAAAGCAGCGGCAGCCTTGAAAGCCCCCAGCCGGTCCGTATCGCCCCCTGTGTATTCCTTTGTTTTCTTTTGCAGGATTTCCCTGCATAGAGCCACCTGACCGTCAAAAACGGCATTGACCTCTTTCTGCGTGATAAGGCATCCCTCCTTTGAAAATGGTTTTGTCCCGAATCCTGTATAGAATCCGTGACAGTTTACGCGCTTGGCAGATAAATCCAGTCGTGCATCAGGCACACGCTCGGCTCGTCCTCCCTGGGGACCAGCCGGTAGGTACATTCCCCGTACACGGTCCGCTTGTCCTCGATCTCCATTTCATAAGCCTTGTAAAAGCGGTATTCGATATTGGAGATAATACATTTAAGCGTCTGCAATGCCTCCCGCTGGGAAGTCACGATCAGGTCACGGTCCACGCTGCGCTGTAGGAACAGTAGCGACTTGTAAAGCTGTACCTCCGTGCGGTAGGGCCGGCAGTCCATCGTCTCCAGCCAGTGGCAGAAAGCTACCGGGCCGCTCAGGGCCAGTTCCCGCTCGGGGTGGTAATACTCGTAGCAGTCCAGGTTGGCCGTGTTCAGCAGGTACAGCATTTCCCTGATCTCATTTTCCGGCATGTCGTAAAACCTAAGAAGGGAGCGGTACAAATGCACATAGCCGGGTATTGAAACAATGGTATTCACCATAGAAAAAATCCTCCTTGTAAATGACTGGTGCGGGAGCACATGCCCCCGCACCGGTTTTCAGTCTGCTTCGTTGTTTACTTCCACCAGCTTTGCCATGACGATGAAGCGGCTCGCGCCTCCGGGCGTGCAGGTGGAAAGGGTCAGCACCTTATCGCTGCTTGTCACCGTGACGTCCGTTTCCACAACAGAACGCTCCGCCATAGCGGTAAGCCAGGTCGTATAAGCGCCGTCATCCTTCCAGCTAAGACGCCAGGGAGAGGTATCGCTGCCGGATTCGGAAGGCTTTGCCACAAACGCCGCGAAAACCTCACAGAGATAACCGCCCTCCGGGGTCACAAGGTACATCTGCTTATGGGTATCAAAGTAGCTCTGTTCGTCATACTCATTCAGGGCGGCGAACATGGAGCCGTCCCGCATGTTATGTCCGTAAATAATGGTGTTCCGGTCAGAAAAATCCGCCTTGTTCTCATAATCCGCGAACAGGCATCCCACCTTATTGTAGGTGCCGTCATACAGGTGGTGCAGGTAATACTCGTTGTCATCCGCCTGCGTTACCGGGTAGTTGATCACCGTATCGGGAAGGGTAAGCCACCCGATGATGTCCGGCCCGCTTTCCCGCAAAGATTCAAAATCCACCATAGGAAGAACCACGGAAGGGGCTGACCCAGCAGGTTCCGTTTCAATGGGTGCGGTCCCGGTCTCCATATCCTCCGGTGTTTCGGTCCGCTCCGGCAGCTCCACCAGTCCTGCGAGGTCATCATAAGCCCCGGCGCTTTCACTGTACTGGCAGAGGTCACGGACCATCAGGAAGCCGCTGCCTAACGCCAGTGCCGCGCAGAGGGAGAGGGCCGCAATGCCCGCAGCCTTTGTCTTAGGGGTCTGTCTGCTGTATTTCCCCTTCTTGAAATAGAGGGCAGCAAACATCCCACCGCCGATCAGAGCCAGCGCCAGAAGGCCGCCGTACAGGAAAATGAAATTGTCATCACCGGTCTGCGGTACTGCCTTATCAGGATTAGACGGTGTGGAAGGCTTGGACGGTGTTTTCGGATTATCAGGAGTTTCCGGTTTTTCTGGTTTCTCATTAAAGAACTGGACCGTTGCGGTCTGGTCCGCCTTGATCTCCACCGTGGCCGCGTCAGGAATGATATAATCCTTGCTTGCACGGTTGGAAAGCTCGGTTACGGTATAAATGCCGACGCGCAGCCCCTTGACCTCGATCACGCCGGATTTCGGTGTGGTGAAGGTCTCACAGTAAGAACCGTCTGCGCTCTTGACCTCAATGGCAAATCCGTCCTTGCGTCCGTCACTGGAATCTTTGGTGATTTTCAGGTTGCCGCGGTATGCCTCATTGGTAAATCCCCGGCCTGCCTCGCCGTTTTCGATCACAACGGTCTGGCCGTCCTCGGTGATCGCAAAGTAATAAGCCTTTTCGTCAGGCTGGTAGCCCTCCGGCGCTTTCTTTTCTTTTACGAAATAGCCCTTAGCCAGAAGATCCTCCGCCATGTGGAATCCGCCGTCTGTCTCTTTCAGGGCGCCGACCAGCGTATCTTCGGCATCCAGCTCCTTGTTGCCGTTGGCGTCCTCATACAGTTCAAACACCGCGCCGGAGAGGAAGCGCAGGAAAGTATTCTCCTTATCGCTCTCCACAGAGGAAGGTTCATCCACCGCCTCGGTCTTATGGAGCTGCACCCGTCCGCGGATCAGGGTATTATCCACGCGGAATTCGATTGTCTGGCCGTCCGCACCGATATAAATGTGGTGTTCCTCCGGGCTCACCGTATAGAGCGCGGGAGCGGAAATTTCCTTTACAATCCAGTGACCGTAAGGGATATTCTCAAAGGCAAAGCTGCCATCCTCACCGGTGGTTACGGTAAGCAGCGCGTTTTCCTCGGTAAATTCTTCGGTGTCAGGCTTAAACAGGCCCATCACCGCGCCGGCCAGCTTCACATCTTCGCCAACCTCCGTGCTCTCGCCATATTTCACACCGTCAATGCGTCCGCGGAGCAGGTCATTGGGAACAGCCTCGCCCTCATTTATCAGGATAGAGACAAGAGCAGCCTCCTGACCCGCATATTCAAAAACTACCGGGTATTTGGTATCGGAAAGCACATAGGCGCTGTTGGTGGTGCGCTCCTGCACATAATAGCTGCCAAACGGAAGGTCGGAATCAAAGCAAGCGTCATAGCCGCCCGCCTCATTTGCGGAAACGGAGACCACTTCCAGAAGCCCGCCTGCCGGGATCACGCTGCCATCCGCCGCCGTCAAGTCAGCGGAAGCATACAGACCAAAGGAAATGTCCTTGTATTCCTCATTCATGCCAAGCCCGAAAAGCTCGTCTGTTTCCAGAGCTTTGAACAGGGCAACATCCACTTTCTGGCGCTCGTCATACAACCCTACTGCGGTCTGCGTGACCTCCACGGTCTCGCCCGCGTAGGTCAGCTCCGCATATTCCGGGACAGCATTTACGACCATGCCAGCCGGCGCCTGCCGTTCTTCCAGACGGTAGCGGCCCAGGTACAGAAGTACGCTTGTGGCGGTTCCATCTTCCCCGGTGGTAAGGGTCTCTACAACTGTGTCCTTTGCTACTCGGAGGGTCCCGTCGCCGGTGTAAATATCCTCGTCAGCGATCACATCATAAACTGCGCCGGGAAGCCCGGCCACTTCATATACCGGCTGATACAGGCCGTCGTTTTCCTGGACGGAAGCGAACACCTCGCCGGTCTTTGTGATGGTGAGCTGGCCCTTCTGGGGCATGTTGTACTGTGTGACGGTCACAACCGCCTCGCTGCCGTCAATGGTGAACGGTACGGGCTCACTGGAAAGGACATAACCGTAAGGAGCCGCCACCTCATAAAGCTCATAATCCCCGGTATGCAGAGGTTCCGGCAGCATGAGCCAGCCTTCGTCCGAAACATAGAAGGTATCAAGGGTCTCCGGGTTTGGGTAGAAGATTTCCTGGGTGACAAATTCCCCGGTGGAAAGGTCCTTGATCTGGAAGCCCGTGCCGGTCATCGGGATAATGCTCCCGGTCTCGGCGTCGCATTTCTCCACCTTGAGCCTTGCGGTAATGGTGCGGTTATTCAGAATATAGCTGTAGGTCTGGCCGTCTGCGGAAATAAAGACGGTAAAATCAGGAATGAACGCCTTGCCTTCCTCACCGGCTGTCTGGTGGACCGTATAATGGCCGTAAGGCAGCATTTTGGAGGAAGTAAAGCCGTCGCTGTCCGTGGTGAGCAGGTCGCGCTCGCTTTCCTTCGCCGCATCATAGCTACCCGCCGCCTTCAAGTAGATTTCAAAGACGGCGCCGGCCTCCGGGTGCTCGATCACACCCTCATTCGGTTCTTCCGTATTTTCATCTTCGGACACATCCGGGTCCGGGTCGTCCGTATGCTTGACAAGCTGGATATTGCCATAGATCACGGTTTCCGTGACCTGGTTCTCCGTAGTGTTCAGCTCCACCTCGTACAGCGCCGGGGAAGCGCCCACCTCATAGACCGTATCATTCAGAAGATAACCGGTGCTGGGCTCGATTTCCCGTACCGTCCAGCTATCGCCGCAGACATAGTAACGGGTCATAAAGCTGCCGTCCGGCCCGGTGGTATAGGTATCTACCAGCTCGCCATTGTTATAAATCCCATAGGTCGCCCCGGCAAGGGTGGCGTCGCCCTGGGCGGTCCCGGTGTCCGCGTCGCTCTTTACCACATGCACGCGGAATTTCTTCAAAATATTGCTGAAATGGACGGAAGCAGTCTGGCCGCTCTCAATAGTGATGTACTGTGCGGAAGGGGTCACATAGCGGTCAACCGGGATTTCCGTCACCAGGTAAGTGCCGGGCAGGAATTTCTTTTCCACCTGGCCGTTATCCCCGGTAGTAACAGTCTCATTGACTTCATTTCCCAAAATATCCGTGCCGGAAATGCGGAAGGAAATGCCGGACACAATGCCGTCCTCACTGGTCTTGACGATCTTCGCGGTGCCGTAGGTCTCCGTTTTGATGTTCATAAAGAAGGAAACCGGGTCGCTGGCGCCGGTCATCATGGTCTGATAACCAGGGCGGCCCCAGATCAGCATGTCGTTGGCAACCGGAATGTCTTTTCTGAACTCAAAGCTCACCGGCTCCATAATCATGTTTTTGCTGGTGAAGGTGTACTGGTTGCCGTTCCTGCTCACGGTCACGCCGCTGCCGGAAAGCATTTGCAGGTCGATATTCAGGTTGTTGGTGTCGGTAACAGTCAGGGTATAGACCTTTCTGCTGGTGTCCCATTTCAGTTCCAGAACAGGGGCATCCCCCTTATTCGCCGCGGTAAAGGAAGGGACGGTGGAGTGGGACGCCACCTGTTCCAGAATCCAGTTGTATGCCTTTTCCGCAGGACGCCCGGCAACCACGCTGTAATACTGGTCCGCCGAAGCGTGGCCGTTGCTGTGCCGGCTGTAGGGGTCGCTGCGAAGCTGCTGCTGGTATTCCCAGAGGATGATCTGCGTCGCCATTTTATAATCGTCCTCATTGATTCCGGAAACAGGAAGGGAGGCGCCGGGTTTCCAGCCATAGATCGCAGTCAGGGTAATGCCGCGCCTGGCAGCGGACGGGAGCATATTCAGGTAATCGCTGTTGGTCCCGTTCTCCGAAGTATAGGTATTTTCGGAAGTGTTGTAGGGAATCCCGCTCTCCACGCAGTAGACCGAATGGGTCACGCCGTCCGAATCTGTCAGCATGTAGTGCCGGTAGGCGCTGCCGCCGGAGCCGGAACGTTTATCCGTGGTTCCGTCTGAATTGTAAGCAAGGAAATTGGTAGGCACCGGGGAATAATAATGCTGCCCGTCAGACCCTACATACTGGTCGCCCAGCCAGGAGCTTGCTTTCTGGCCCACGCCTGCCGCAAACGCCTGGGCGGGAAGCAGGCTAAAGACGCATACCGCGCAGAGTAAAAATGCCACGATCCTGTGCAGACCGCGGCGGTGTGTATTCGTTTTCATATTCACGATAGAAAGACCTCACTTTCATAAAATAGGTAAGGACGGCGCATTACTCGCCGTCCTCATGGGTGCTATCCTCAAAGTCATCCTCGGAGAGATATTCCGGTTCGCCGTAAGCCTCGTCCGGGTCAAAGCCCTCCCCGTAGCCGTCGTCCTCGTCAAATTCGTCCTCGTCCGCCGCCTGCTGTTTCGGGCGCACGATCTTCACATAATAGCCGACGCCTCCGACTGCAAGCAGGGCGACGATGATAAAGATGATCGTGCCGACGCTGCCGGTATCTTTCTTTGGCTGTTCCGATTCAGCCGGTTCCTCCGGCTCTGCCGGCTTTTCCTTTCCGATGCAGCCGTTTAAGTCATTTTTGCAGACCGGGCAGCCGGTATTGACTTTTCCGGCCTCGCATTTCTCCTTACAGGTGCAGACATCCGCAGCGGGGATCACGCTCACGCTGCCATCATTCTTTTCCGCAAGGGCCATCAGGTCCGCCTCGGTGACGCCATTCAGAAAGTAAACGTTGTTGTCGTCACGCTTGCCGTCAATGATAAGGTAGAACACATTCCCGGCCTCGGTGGTAATGGTGTAAAACTGTTTATCCCCATCCTCGCCGGTGGCGCTGTCCAGCACGGTCCCGGTCCCCTCCGGGGTGAAAGCGCCCTCCGGGACGGAGGAAGTGGTGGGCTCCGGTGTGCCGGAATTTCCTGTACTGCCGGAGCTGCCGTCCTGGGAGCTTGTGCCGCCCGAATCCGTTCCCGTATTGGAACTGCTGCTTTGGGTGCCCGTGCTGCCGGAAGAAGCTGCCTGGGTCTGTACCGGTTTTGTTGCCGGGGTGCTGCTCTGGCTCGGCTGCGTGGGGGCAGCCGGCTTTTCCGTGGACACCGGTTCCTTGTAATAGGGGTTGTCAAATTGCACGGCATCAGAACGGTTGCCGGCATAATCCACCGCGTAGACGCTCACTTTTTTATCTGTGCCGGCATAATCCTTCAGCGCGACAGAGGCTTTCCCGTCCACAAGGGAATTTACACGGGTCTTGTCGATATAGACCGCCTCCACGCCGGAATTGTCGTCGCTGCTTACGATCTTTACGGTTTCCCCATCCAGCACCGCCGTAAGCGTGGGCGGCGTGGTGTCCTTGCCCCCGGCGGCCGTCATGGGCAAGGTCATGGCGCCTATGAGAAAGACAAGCGCCACAAGGAGAGAGATTCGTTTAGTCCTCATGCACTTCCTCCTGTTCCTGCGGCGAAGACTCCTGTGCGGACGCCATCTGCCGCGTTTTTAAGAATTCGGCCAGTTCCTGGGGCGTCAGGTGGTAGCTGCGGGCCACCGCCACAAAGTCGGTGTTCTCCAGCTCCGTTTTCTGTTTCTCCAAATCCTGGAGCCTGGCCTGCTGCTCCGCGATCTTCGCCTTGGTCTTTTCAATGTCTTTTGCCAGTTTTTCAATTTTAGGGTTCAAGTTGTTACCTCCATTCTGTTAAGGCAGCCGCGCAAAGGTGTAAAAAATGCTGCTGCCAGTAACTTGTATTGATATTTGCGTAAGAGATCGGGTCCCCGCAGTGGATCATCATTCCGTTACCCACATAGATTCCCACATGGCTTGCGCCGCTGGTGTTATAGGTCCCCTGGAAGAAAATCAGGTCGCCGGGTCTTGCGTCCGCACTCGATACAGGCGTACACACGCCTAAAAGCCCGTCCGCGGTAAGCCGCCCGAAGTTCCAGCCGGTATGGTTGACTACCCAGGAAACGAAGCCTGAACAGTCAAAGGAAGTGGAAGGGCTTGCGCCGCCCCCACATACGGATAGCCTAAGTATTTCTCCGCCTCCGCGATCATGGCCGCGAACTGTTCATCCGCAAGGGCCTCCGGCGGAATATCGTAATCAAAGTAGCTGCCGCCTCCGCCTGCGCCAATGGCTGGCAGCCCGGTACTGCCGGTGTCACCGGTATCTGCAAAATACAGCGGATTCAAATACTGCCCGTCCACCAATACCTCCAGGTGCAGGTGCGGCCCGGTGGAATTGCCGGTGCTGCCGACCTTCGCGATTACATCCCCGGCCTTTACTTCCTGGCCCACGGACACAAGAAGCTGTGAACAGTGGCCGTATTCAAAGTAGCTGGTGACATAGGGCAGCCAGTTTTTCACAATACTGCCGGTTGCCCTTGGTCTGCAATAGAATCTCACAGATTTCTTTCTGCTCGGTGCTCATGCGCTGCACCACCAGGTTTGCAAGAGGCGTGGCCGTGAGCTTTACATTCAGAATGTGCCACTCATACGGTACTTCTTCCTCGGTTTCCTCGCCGGTCTCCGGGTCAACATGGGTCTCTGTCCGGTAGCGGATTTCCGTTTCCTCCGTAAAGGTAAGGGAATACTGCTCATTAAAAAGCTGCCGCAGGACGCCCTCGATCTGCTCATAGGTGAAATTCTGATAGGCAGAAGTGAGATAGCCCATCAGGATATAGGGGTCATGCTCGATTGCGCCGATGTTATAGCGGTACTCGTCATAACCGGGCCGGTCTGTCTCCACACGGTCTATTTCCATTTGCAGGTCTGTTTCCCACTCGGTATAGATAAGCTCCGCGTTGTTGATGTCCTGGTCCTCCGCCAGCAAGGAAATTTTTCTTTAGCTCCGGGTGTTCCGAAAGGGTCTGCCGGTAGGCAAGCTTCGCGTTAGCCCTCGCTGATTTCTGCTGTAACTTTGTCACCCGGCGGTATGGCGCTGTTTTATGGCGGTGGTACAGGGTGCGCGCCCAGGCCTCACCCACAAGCTCGGTGCGGTGGGCGGCTTTCACGCCGACATTTTCTTCCTCCGCCTGGTAGATTTTCTTATGGGCGTAGCCGACAGCCGTATTCGCTGCCGCCTTTACCGGGCGCATGGGAAGGGAACCCTTACATGGGCCCGCTGGGATTTTACTTCCTGCTCAAATTTCAGCCGTTTTTTTTTGCTTTGCCGGTCTCCGGGTCGGAAGCCGTCTCCATCCGCAGTTTTTTTCCGGGAAGGCAGACGCGCCTCGGCGTCCTCCAGCTTCTTTTCCACACGCTCGGCCCTGCGCCTCGCCTGGGTCAGCTTTTTATCCGCCGCCTCCGGTGGCAGCTCGTCAGCGGTAAATTCCAGCTTGGAAGGCCGTTTCGGTTCTCCCTCGGCTGAACCCGGCTGCTTCTCCTGGGGTTCCTCGGCTTTTGCCGCCTCCTGGAAACGCTGCTGGTACTTGTTGCCATGCTGGTGCATCCGGCGTCTGCCCGATGTTTCCCCGGCATTTGTGCTGCCGGCCTCCGAAGCAGCGGAAGCCTCCGAACTGCCGGAACCGGGCAACTCCTGGCCGCCGCGCCGGGAAAGTCTGCATCCCGGCGCCTGCTTTCGCGGAAGCTGTCACGCCCGGAAAAATCCGGCCCGTTTTGCTGCGGAACGCTGCGGCTGTCCTGAATGAAGCTGTCAGAATCCCCGGACGACTGCCGGGAAAAAAGCCTCCGCATGTGTTCCATAGTCCG
>VOFI01002922.1_pt1 | contig 30960 bp, 45 predicted proteins | sample 5384131 | NCBI WGS metagenome assembly VOFI01 (sample SAMN12384728, study PRJNA508395) | human gut metagenome | isolation source: healthy gut H | host: Homo sapiens
TTTGAGTCAGTTGCCTGGTAGTGTCACAGTAGTTATCACTTGAACATGGACGGGCGGCATCCCAAAGTCGGTTCATCGCGGGTCGGGTGCCGGCAGGTTTGCCTTTTTTCTCAAAAACAGCGTCGATTCCAACCGATCCGTTTTGATAGCGTACTTTTACAGCGTACTTTTTCAACGCAGTAGTCAAATTTGGAGTGTTGAGCGCAGCGTAAAATTGATGCCGTGATCGCAGTTTTGTGCAGCCACTTTTTGATTTGCTGCTTCACTGCCGGACGCGGTCGAGAAGCCACCAGCCAGTCGGGCAGGGCGTTGACCTCGGCAATGCTGCTGGTCAGCCTTCGTTCAGCAAAGTTTGCCACAAACGAACCCGCAAACAGGTCTCGCCACTGTGCCGGGTTGTACAGCCGATTTATCACCACCCCTCTTAAGATGCGCCACTGACGCTCATGCGTCCCCTCTTTCAGCGACCAGTTGCTGCCGATCGAAATTCACTGTTTAAAACAGATTTTTTTCTTCAACGACAGCACAAAGCCTGGAACTGTGTTGGACACCTGATATGAATTTCATCATAGCTGCCAGTCATTCTCTTTCGTGGCGCGAGCAGCGCTCGAGCTCACCAGGTTGGCTGGCAGCCTTCAGCTGCAGCCCGCCGCATCCTTTTTCTGAAGAGGCGGTTTCCAGCGGCGTATCAATCATCTCTACAGCTTGTCACGCCCGCCTTGCTCCATGGATATCAGATGTTCAACGAGGTTCCATGCCGTGCGATCTCTAATCTGTTTGTTCGGCAGGAGCAAAATGCTGGTCGCCGATGCGGCCTGCCGGTCGGTAAGCGCGAAGATCCTTCAGCACTGCAGCGTTGATCCACGCAGTCGCTGCTGGAGGCGCTCCCCTTGAGATGCCTGCGGCGGTGGCCAGCCGCTTCGGGGACGCAGGCCACGTCAGCCGCAGACCAGACTTTCCGATCGGAGACTGGCGCCACAGCGGTCGTCGATGAGGGTATTCGCCCGCCACGCCTACGGCGACATCTATAAAAAACAGCGAGCTGTATGTGGACGGCACCGCCAAGGCCGAGCTGGCCGTAACCTATCCAGACGGCCGTGAGGAGCGGCGGCTCATCCACGACTTTGCCGGGCCCGGCGTGGTGATGGGGATGCACAACACCGACGCCTCCATCGAGAGCTTTGCCCGCTCCTGTTTCACCTATGCCCTGTCGGTCGGACAGGACCTCTGGTTTTCCACCAAGGACACCATCTCTAAGACGTATGACCACCGGTTCAAGGACATCTTCGCCGAACTGTATGAATCCGAATACCGTGCGGCGTTTGAAAACGCGGGCATTTCCTATTTCTACACCCTGATCGACGACGCCGTGGCCCGGGTCATCCGGTCGGAAGGCGGCTTCATCTGGGCCTGCAAAAACTATGACGGCGACGTGATGAGCGATATGGTCGCCACGGCGTTCGGCTCCCTCGCCATGATGACCAGCGTACTGGTCTCCCCCGACGGTAAGTATGAGTACGAAGCGGCCCACGGCACCGTCACCCGCCACTATTACAGGCATCTCAAAGGGGAGCCCACCTCCACCAACAGCGTAGCTACGATTTTTGCGTGGTCGGGCGCGCTGCGCAAGCGGGCGGAGCTGGACGGTTTGAGGATCTTCGCGCTTTTGCCGACCGGCTGGAGGCTGCCACCATCCGCACCATCGAGGAGGGCGTCATGACCGGCGACCTGTACGCGCTCTCTGCCCTGCCGGACAAAAAACGGGTGGATTCCCTGCCCTTCCTGCGGGAGGTCGCGGCACGGCTGGCTAAATAAGACCTCGTTGAGGGACATGCGATAAAACAGGAGATAGGCGCTTGCGGCCGCCTATCTCCTGTTTTTTCCATGGGCAAATGGGGTAGTATTAATGGGCGTATGACAAACAATAGGATGGTGTGCAGATTAAACGGCAAAATCCTTCCCGCGGGAAAGAATGGAAGCCGCCCTCTTCAGAAAAGGATGCGGCAGAGGTCGCGGATGGGTCCCGGCCCTCATAACGAGAAACGGCAGACGCCCGGGCGTCTGTTTTTCTTTTTTTCGCCGTTTTTGCGCCGCCAGCCGGAAAAGAACGGAAGCGGAATTGTCGTGTTTTTTGCATATTTTATGGAAAGGGACGGTTGAACCGGACACAACGCCATACAGAGGGGTGATACAGCGATATGATGGGGAACGTCTACGGATATATCCGGGTGTCCAGCACGGACCAAAATGAGGACAGGCAGCTCATTGCCATGCAGAAGATGGAGGTGCAGAAGAAAAATCTGTATATTGACAAACAGTCGGGTAAGGACTTCGATCGGCCGCAATACAAACGGCTGGTCAAGCGGCTGAAGAGGGGGATTTGCTTTATGTCATGAGCATCGACCGCCTAGGCCGCAACTATGAGGATATCCAACAGCAGTGGCGCATCTTGACCAAAGAAAGAGGGGTGGATATCTGTGTCATCGACATGCCGCTGTTGGATACCCGGCACGGACGCAACCTGATGGGGACGTTTATCGCCGACTTGGTTTTGCAGATTTTATCGTTTGTGGCCCAGAATGAGAGGGAAAGCATCCGCAAACGGCAGGCAGAGGGCATTGCAGCAGCAAAGATACGCGGGGTCAGATTCGGACGCCCCGCCCGGCCTCTGCCCGACAATTTTGCCGAAACGCTCCGGGCGTGGAGAAGCAAAAAAATAACACTCCAACAGGCAGCGGAAGCCTGCGGAATGCCGGCCGGCACGTTTTATTCCAAAGCGGTCCGATTTGAAGAAGCGAGTGGAAAGAGTTTGTAAATCCGTTCGAAAAAGTGTACTTTTATAAAAGTGTAATGTTTGCCCAGCGGCTTTTAAAAATACGATCACGGCTTCTGTCTTTCATAGTTTACTACATATATCGGCGACTTTCAAGCTTTATATTTGCTTTCTAATATTTTCCAAATTTGTTCTGCGTTTGAAAAAGTACACTTTATCAAAATGATGAGGTTAGAAAGGGGAGATGACGGCCATTTCTGTTCGGAATGTGACAAACGATCGGCTTCAAAAAGTTAGGAGGTTTTTCTTTTGAAGAAAAAAAGGCAAAGCTGCTGGCAATCGTCCTTTCGGTGGCCATGGCAGTGAGTCTGATTCCTGTCACCATTTTTCGCACTTGACAACCCCCACCCTGACGGTGTCGACACCCGACACCTTTGTTGTCGGTGAACCGGCTGAATTCACCGTCTCCACCACCCGCGGCGACGACGCCGGCACCATGGTCAAGGGTGTCTTCACCCTATGACGCTACCAAGGTTGAGAAGCTCGAGTATTTTGATACGGCCGATAACACCTGGCGTGACCTCACCGGCAACTCCTTTGGTCCCGCCGCCGGGTTCCCGCTCTCCGACGCCACCAGCAGGTTCCGTGTCACCTTCAAGGAGTCCGGCACCTTCAACGTCACCATCCAGCTTGTCGCGGTTGACGGCGGAGACGTGATCCTGGAGGACACCGTTTCCTTCAAGAGCAAAGTGGCCCCCACCCTGACGGTCACCAAGCCCGACACCTTCACCGTCGGTGAGGCCGTGGAATACTCCGTTTCCACCACCGGCGGCGACGACGCCGGCACCATGGTCAAGGGTGTCTTCACCTATGACGCTACCAAGGTTGAGAAGCTCGAGTATTTTGAGACGGCCGATAACACCTGGCGTGACCTCACCGGCAACTCCTTTGGTCCCGCCGCCGGGTTTCCTGCTCTCCGACGCCACCAGCAGGTTCCGTGTCACCTTCAAGGAGTCCGGCACCTTCAACGTCACCATCCAGCTTGTCGCGGTTGACGGCGGAGACGTGATCCTGGAGGACACCGTTTTCCTTCAAGAGCAAAGTGGCCCCCACCCTGACGGTCACCAAGCCCGACACCTTCACCGTCGGTGAGGCCGTGGAATACCCGTTTCCACCACCGGCGGCGACGACGCCGGCACCATGGTCAAGGGTGTCTTCACCTATGACGCTACCAAGGTTGAGAAGCTCGAGTATTTTGAGATTTGCCGATAACACCTGGCGTGACCTCACCGGCAACTCCTTTGGTCCCGCCGCCGGGTTCCCGCTCTCCGACGCCACCAGCAGGTTCCGTGTCACCTTCAAGGAGTCCGGCACCTTCAACGTCACCATCCAGCTTGTCGCGGTTGACGGCGGAGACGTGATCCTGGAGGACACCGTTTCCTTCAAGAGCAAAGTGGCCCCCACCCTGACGGTCACCAAGCCCGACACCTTCACCGTCGGTGAGGCCGTGGAATACCCGTCTCCACTCACCGGCGGCGACGACGCCGGCACCATGGTCAAGGGTGTCTTCACCCATGACGCTACCAAGGTTGAGAAAGGAGTACCTTTGAAACCCAGGACGGCAATGGTACGAGCTGACCGGCGATTCCTTTGGGCTGGCCGCCGGATTCCCTTGATGGACGCCACCAGCAAGTTCCGTGTCACCTTCAAGGAGGCCGGTGAATTTGATGTCAACATCCAGATTGTCGCGGTCGACGGCGGCGCTGTAATCCTGGAGGACACCGTTTTAAAGCAAGGCCGCGCCCACCCTGACGGTTACCAAGCCCGACACCTTCACCGTCGGTGAGGCTGCCGAATACCCGTCTCCACCACCGGCGGCAGCAAGGCCGGCACCATGGTCAAGGGTGTCTTCACCTATGACGCCACCAAGGTTGAGAAGCTCGGAGTACCTTGAAACCCAGGACGGCAAATGGTACGAGCTGACCGGCGATTCCTTTGGGCCGGCCGCCGGATTCCCTTGATGGACGCCACCAGCAAGTTCCGTGTCACCTTCAAGGAGGCCGGTGAATTCGATGTCAACATCAAAATTGTCGCGGTCGACGGCGGAGACGTGATCCTGGAGGACACCGTTTCCTTTGTAAGCAAGGCCGCGCCCACCCTGACGGTCACCAAGCCCGACACCTTCACCGTCGGTGAGGCCGTGGAATACTCCGTCTCCACCACCGGCGGCAGCAAGGCCGGCACCATGGTCAAGGGTGTCTTCACCTATGACGCTACCAAGGTTGAGAAGCTCGAGTACCTTGAAACCCAGGACGGCAAATGGTACGAGCTGACCGGCGATTCCTTTGGGCCGGCCGCCGGATTCCCTTGATGGACGCCACCAGCAAGTTCCGTGTCACCTTCAAGGAGGCCGGTGAATTCGATGTCAACATCAAAATTGTCGCGGTCGACGGCGGAGACGTGATCCTGGAGGACACTATCGATTTCGTCAGCGTCGAGCCGGCTCACGTCCATGCGGCCGAGAAGACCGAGGCCAAGGCCGCCACCTGCACCGAGGCCGGCAACATCGCCTATTGGTATTGCGAGGACTGCGGCAAGTATTTCAGCGATGAGGCCCTGACCGAGGAAATCACGCTGGCCGACACCGTTGTTCCGGCCGCCGGCCACAGCGCCGAGAAGACCGAGGCTAAGGCCGCTACCTGCACCGAGGCCGGCAACATCGCCTATTGGTATTGTGAGGACTGCGGCAAGTACTTCAGCGATGAGGCCCTGACCGAGGAAATCACGCTGGCCGACACCGTGATCCCGGCCACCGGCGAACCGGGCAGCCAACCCTCGGAGGAACCCTCGTCCACCCCGTCCGTGCCCAGCACTGAACCCAGTGAACCGACGGGCGACAACCCCCAAACCGGCAGCCACAGCGAACTTCTGGTGGTTCTGATGCTGTTCGCGGCGAGCGGCCTGATGGCGGGAACCGTCCTGTACACGAAAAAGAGAAAAGCCCAGTAAGTTATGCGATTAAAACACCGGCTTCCCATAGGGAAGCCGGTGTTTCGCTTGCCCTTGTTTCGGGAAGCACGGATATACGCAGTAAAACAAACAGAGCCTATCGGGGCGATAGGCTCTGTTTTCCGACGGACAGGGTTCAAAGACAGCTTTGAACCGCTATGTATATATCCCTTTACAGGCTGATTGAGTAGTTGGGCGCCTCTTTGGTGATCGAAATATCATGGGGATGGCTCTCCTTGAGCCCGGCGCCGGTGATCCGGATGAACTGCCCCTTTTCCTGCAGGGCCGCCAGTGTGGCACAGCCGCAGTAACCCATACCGGCCCGCAGGCCGCCCATGAGCTGGTAAACCGTATCGGACAGGGGCCCTTGTAGGGCACCCGGCCTCGACCCCTTCCGGCACCAGCTTTTTGTTATCCTCCTGGAAATACCGGTCCTTGCTGCCGTGAGACATGGCACCGAGGCATCCCCGGTACACCTTGAACTGGCGTCCCTGATAGATCTCGGTGTCCCCGGGGATTCCTCGCACCCGGCCACCAAAGACCCGGATCATGATGGCGTTGGCCCCCGGCGGCGACCGCTTTGACAATGTCGCCGGAATATTTAATACCGCCGTCCGCGATGACCGGAACCCCATATTTCGACGCCATGCAGGCGGCGTCGTAAATCGCGGTAATCTGGGGGGTACCCCGATGCCCGCCACCACCCGTGTGGTACAGATGGAGCCTGGGCCGATCCCCCACCTTGATGGCGTCGGCACCCGCTTCGATCAGGGCGGCCGCGGCATCGGCGGTGGCGATGTTGCCGGCGATGAGGGAGACGTCCGGGAAGGCCGCCTTGACCTTGCTGACCGCGCCCAGGATATTCTGGCTGTGGCCGTGCGCCGAGTCGAGCACCAGGGCATCCACCTGGGCCTTTACCAGCTCACCCGCCCGTTCCAATACGTCGGCGGTGGCGCCGATGGCGGCGGCGCAGAGCAGCCGTCCGTCCTTGTCGCGGGCGGAATTCGGATACTTTACCGCTTTTTCAATGTCTTTGATGGTAATGAGCCCCTTGAGCATCCCCCTGCCCGTCCACGATGGGAAGCTTTTTCGATCCGGTGCTGCCGCAGGATCTCCTGCGCCTGCTCGAGAGTGGTGCCGACCGGCGCCGTGACCAGATTTTCCTTGGTCATGACCTCTTCTTCGATCCGCTGGGAGAAATCGGTGAGGAAGCGCATGTCGCGGTTGGTGAGGATCCCGACGAGCTTGCCGTCGCGGCAGACAGGCACGCCGGATATTTTGTATTTGCCCATCAGCTCATTGGCGTCCGCCACGAGATGATCGGGAGACAAAAAGAAGGGGTTGACGATCACGCCGTTTTCCGAACGCTTGACCCGGTCGACCTGGTCGGCCTGCTCCTCGATAGACATGTTCTTGTGGATTACGCCGATACCGCCCTCCCTGGCGATGGCAATGGCCATACGGGCCTCGGTAACGGTATCCATCGCCGCCGTCATCAGGGGGGTGTTCAGGGTGATGGTACGGGTCAGGCGGGTGGCCACCGACACCTCCTTGGGCAGGATGTCCGATTTGGCCGGGATGAGCAGCACGTCGTCGAAGGTCAGGCCTTCCTTGAGGAATTTTGAGGCCGCGTCCGTATTCACCATAGGGTGTACTCCTCCTTCATTTACTTCCGGTATATTGTGAAATGATTATCCTCTATTGTAACACGGTCTCCTGCCCTTCCGCAAGGGGAAAGCCGACAATTTTCGGATAAAATTCGTTTATGTATGCCAAATTCCTGCCTTACCCCCTCCGTTTTCCACTCCTCAAGCATCCAGGCGGACAACTGACGGCGGGAATGCCGCAGGCATATGGAGCGTCGGAAGTCTGGTCCGCGGCGGGGAATCTGCCTCGCGGCCGGACGGCTTTACGGCAGCCCCAGGCGGGAGAGGCTCTCCCGAAGAGCCGTCCATTCGGCCAGGGAGGCGGCGAGCGCCTCGCGGCCGGACGGCGTCAGGCTGTAATATTTGCGCGGGGGCCCCATCCCGGACGGCCGCCGCGACACGGCCGCCACGCCTTCCGCGGCGAGCCGCCGCAGGATCGCGTAAACCGAGCCCTCGTACACGTCGGGGAATTCCTCCCGTATCCGTTTCATGATTTCGTAGCCATATTCCTCCCCTTCCCGGAGCTGATACAGGATCGCGAGCTCCAGCACCCCTTTTTTCAGTTGGGTATCCATCGGCGCCTCTCCTCCCGGCCTCACGTGGCTTTCAGCGGGTTTTCCTGTCCGTAACGACGATGCTGGAGGCGATATAGTCCGGAACGCTCTTGTGTTCCCGCCCGATGGAGGCGGTGAAGATCGAGACGATCGTGGTGATCCCGCCGGTCATGCCGCCCAGCAGAAAATCCCCCACCAGCTCCCGCACGAAGATCCGTCCAGCCCCTGCCTTCCCGCCGTCCGGCGCCGCCACCCGGATCCCCATCAGGCGCTTGCCCAGGGTACGGCCGTTCCAGAGGCATTCCAGCACCGGCTTGTACAGGAGGGTGAGCAGCAGCCCGACCAGCATCACGCCGGTGAGCAGGGCCGCCTCCGCCTTGTAGGTCTCGGGGTTGATCGGGCTTCTCAGAAAAAACAGCAGAATCAGCGGAAATCCCAATTGTGGGGCCAGGATGGACAGCAGCAGGAGCAGAGGCCCGAAAGCGATAACCATAGGAGCCTCCGCCCGGACGGCGGAGCCGTCGTCCAAATGCGCCTGGATCTGCGAGGCCGCCCCACCTGTACCGGTGTCCGTTCCCGGGGATGACAGCCATACGGCCGCCGCGATCAACAGGGCCACGATCAAAAACACGGCCAGCCGGTCGATCAGATAGGCCCCCACCCGCCGACCGAACGAGGCCCGCGGTGGAAAGACGGAGGCGGGAGACGCCGCTGCGATGGGGGACGACACGACGGGCGCGGCAGGCGGCGAGACCGGGAACGCCGGCCCCTGCCCAGCCTTTTCCCCTGCCAGCATCCGCACCAGCCCGGCGGGGGGACCCCAAAGCCGAGGCCACGTCTTCCTCTGACCGCCCCTTCCTCCCCGGCCGGATTCGAAAAAATCCGGCGTATTCCGCCACGATATCCGCGGTTTCCTCCTTGGTCAGGCGTTCCTCCAGCCCGGTCTGCAGCTCCCGCAGGTATTCTTCTCTGGTCATGGAATCCTCTCCTACACTGTCGTGGTTCGTACCGTCGGCCTTATTATACACCACTACTGTTTCAAACACAATAGCTAAGAAGGGCCTTTTTTAGAATTTCACCGGCCGGGGCCGCATTCCTCTTCGCCGGCGTCACAAACAACACCCTGGCCCCTTTGTGGTAAAAAGGGGGCCAGGGCGTATTCCGGCGTGGGATCAGTATTCTTTCCGCTCGAGGATCCGCACCGACAGGGAAAAGGACAGCAAGAGCCCTAAAAGCAGGATCGCCGCGGCAAAATACGGGAGGGTGGACAGAAACGCGGGAGGCAGGGCAGGCAGGGGGTGGTCTGCCCGTCCTGGATCACGCCGATGACCGCTCCGACCGCGAAGACGGGCACACAGCAGACCAGGATGAGCACCAGCCGGCTTTTGGTGCTGCCGAAGCGGTACAGGATGGGGAACAGCACCGCCATGAACAGGAGCACCAGCGCAAAGCTGGCCACGAGGGTCGGCCATTCCCCGCTCAATCGGGAAGCGCGCCCCCCGCCTTGACGCCCTGGGCGACGAAGCCGACCAGGGCGATTCCCGCCGTGCCCGCGATCCAGATGATGAGCGAGGACAGATAACGGGCGAGCACCACCGCCCGTTTCGGAACCGGGGCGGCGGCCGTCAATTTATCGAAGGAGGCCTGCTCGTCATAGGCAAAAGCAATTGATGGAAAAACATGAACATCATCAGGGAGATAAAAGGACAACGCGAAGGGAGGTGTTTCCCATGAATCCCATGAACACCACCCCGAAAACCAGGATATACAGCAGCATCAGCTTGGCCTGCCGGCCCATCAGCGCCAAATCCTTGTACAAAAGACCTTTCATCCACATACCAGTCCTTTTCCGGCTGAATTGGTCCGTTGGTTTACGCCGACGGACGACGGGTGAAAAACAGCATGATCTGTTCGATATCCGGCCTTTCGCTGGCAGCCCCGGATGCCGGCGGGCGATCTCCCCGCCGGCAGAGGGCCTCTGAAACCGAAGCGGTTTTCTCACCCCGACCAGTTCCTGCCGGTCCAGCTCCGCCAGCTGCTCCGCGCTCCCTTTAATCAGGGAATAGCCGTCCCGCAGGGCGTCCTTCTCCTCGTGGAACAGGAGCTTCCCGTGGTCGATCAAAGCGATGGTATCGGCGATTTTATCCAGGTCGCTGGTGATGTGGGAGGACAGGATGATGGAATGGTCCTCCTCCTGAAGGAATTCGAGGAACATATCGAGGATCTCGTCCCGCACCAGAGGGTCGAGGCCGCCTGTGGGCCTCGTCGAGCAGGAGCAGCCGGGGATGATGGCACATCGCGGTGGCGATGGAGAGCTTCATTTTCATCCCGCGGGAGAATTCCTTGAACGGCTTGCCGGCGGGCAGGCCGAACTTCTGCAGATAGTCGCGGTAGAGGGCGTCGTCCCATTTTGCGTACCAGGAGGACAGCGTCCGGCCGATCTGAAGAGGGGTGAGGAGTTCGTGAAAGCAGGGTTCATCGAACACCACGCCGATCTCCTGCTTGACGGCGCTCTCATCCTTCCGATTGTCCAGGCCGAAAACCCGGATTGTCCCCTCGTCACGGCGGATGAGGCCGAGAATGAGTTTGATGGTGGTGGATTTGCCGGCGCCGTTGGCGCCGACCAGGCCGGTGACGGTGCCCGCCTCCACATGGAAGTCCGGGATATCCAGCTGAAAACCGCCGTACCGTTTTTTCAGTCCTGTTACCTGCAATACTTCGCTCATGGCGTTTCCTCCTGTTCTGCAGAGCCTTCCGCCGGGCCGGATTCATCATAGAACAGCCCGGCGACCTCGATCAGTTCCTTGCGGGACACGCCGCCCATCCGGGCGGACGCGGCTGCGGCGGCCAGATGCTCCTCCATCCGCCTTCGATGCTCCTCCCGCAGCAGCTCCCAGTTGGCCGCGGCGACAAAGCTGCCCCGGCCCGGGACCGTGACGACAAAGCCTTCCCGTTCGAGCTCCTCGTAAGCGCGTTTGGTGGTGATCAGGCTGATGCGCAGCTCCCGGGCAGCAAGCCGCATGGAGGGCAATCCTTCCCCTCCGCCAGTTCCCCCCGCCAGGATAGCGCCCTTTGATCTGGGTGACGATCTGCTCATAAATCGGGGTGTCCCCCTCGTTGCGTATGATGATGTTCACCCAATCCCTCCCTTTTGTGCTTACTGTATATATAGTATATATACAGTATACGTGTTTGTCAAGAGGAAAATGAACCCTGTGCTCCGCCTTTCTTGAAGGGGATAGCGTATTCCCTCTTCCGCCAAAGGGGAAGGCGGGCTGTCCGCATTCTGCCGACAGCCCGCCTTTATCCAACTAGGTCAAAAAAGGGAGGCATCCAGTCTTATGTCCCCCTTTGCGTTATCCGTATATATGTCCAACCCGACTACAGCATCCGGGTCTCATTGATGATCAATTCAAAATCAAGGCCCAGATGGGCGGCCGCGGACCGGCAGAGAGTCATGCGGGTAAGAAAAATCTCGAAATAGTCCATGACCGCGCAGATGCCGGTATCGATACGCAGGCAGAGGGTGATGCGCTTCCGTTCCCGGGCGACCGTCAGGGGAGGCGTCCACAACGGCGTAGTTGACCCGGTCGTGGATATCGAAGGCCGGGCTGTCGGGCGAGGTGCGTACCCGGCTGCGCCGCACGTCACTTTCTTGTCCGCAAGGATGAGCGCGGCGGAAATCGGCGTGACGGCCGCAGCAGTGTGCTCGTCGTGGTTGCCGATAGCGGTGATGACGGCGGTGACCTCCGCAATGTCCATGTCCAGCTTCCGCAGGATATCAAAAAGCCAGCAGTGCGCCCGACAGCGCGTGGTTGCTGCGGTTGATCGCGTTGCCGATATCGTGCATATATCCCGCGATCCGGCCCAGCTCACAGGTGCGGGGGATCATATCCGAGCTGTTCGAGGATGTTCCCGGTGATATTGGAGGTCAGTCCCACATGCGCGTAGCCATGGTCGGTGAACCCGAGCACCCCCAGTGCGTGATTGCCCGCTTCGATCAGGGCGCGTACGTCGGGATTGTGGCGGATATCGTCATAGGTAATCATACAGGCGGCCTTCCCTTTTCATTGAATCAGGTATTGCGTTCCTTGAGGGCGCGGTCGGCTTCCCGCTTCATATCACGGCGGGCCGCGTCCTCCCGCTTGTCATAGAGCTTTTTTCCCCGGCAGAGGCCGAGCTGCACCTTGACCAGGGATCCCTTGAAATAGATGGACAGGGGGATCAGGGTATAACCCCTGCTGCTTCATCAAACCGAAAAGCCGCATAATTTCCCGTTTATGGAGCAGCAGGCGGCGGGAGCGCAGCGGTTCCCGGTTAAAGAGATTTCCCTTTTCGTAAGGGCTGATATGCATACCGTTGACGAAAATCTCCCCGTCGTCGATGCCGCACCAGGCATCCTTGAGGTTGACACCACCCTGCCGCAGGGATTTGACCTCCGTGCCGCACAGCTCAATGCCGGCCTCTAGGGCCTCCTCCACAAAATAATCGTGGAAGGCCTTTTTGTTGGTGGCGATGGTTTTGCTCTCATGACCCGACATAAGCGGCCCACCTTTCGGTTTGAAGTTCGGCCGGTTCCACCATTACGGTGTCCGGTCCCGGACAGGTTATACATCAGACGGCGGGCCACATGTGCCGCCGCTTTTTCTGATAGGGATGCCCTGGCTTTGGATAGGAGGCGGACAAGCCCTCTTCGCTGTTTCAGGGCGCTCAAAGAGAAGGCTCTTAAAAGCCGACCAAGGCCGTCCCTTTTAAAAAAATTAATGGATTTACACAGGCGCCCTTCGTTTATCCCGTGTCCACTATACCATTCCCACTGTCCCGCGTCAATCGTCTATTTTTGCCTGGGCAAAACCGTCCATCCGGGCAGAGAGGGCAGTCCCCACTGAAGGATACGGTTCAGCGGGTTTCCCTGCCGCCTTAAAAAGCGCCATTTTCTGGAGGGCCGTATGGCCTATGCTTCTTGCCGGACGGAAGCTTCTGTGCTATATACTGATGGAAAGCGGCGGACCAGCGCCGCGGATTTTGTGGAAAAACAGGAAATGAGGCACGCGATATGGAACGGCCGGCTTTCTCCTTTGCCGACAGTCTGGCGGGCAATCCCATCATTGCCGCAGTCAAGGAGCCGGAGGGCCTTGACAGGGCCCTCGATTCCGACTGCGGGGTGATCTTCCTCCTATGCGGAGACATCTGCACCATCGGGCCGCTCGCGGCCAGGGTTTCGGGACGGGGCAAGGCCCTCTTCATCCACGCCGACCTGGTGGACGGTTTGGCAGGCCGGGAAGTGGCCGTCGATTTCATTCGGGAAAACACCGGTGCCGCCGGGATCATTTCTACCAAGCCCTCCCTGATCCGCCGGGCCAGGGAGGTGGGCCTGTCCACCGTCCAGCGGTTTTTCCTCATCGATTCCCTGGCCCTGCACAACGTCCGCAGGCTGCTGGCCCCGGAGCAGCGGCAGTTCCGTCCCGACGTGGTGGAGATCCTGCCTGGCGCCATGCCCAAAGTGCTCCGCCAGCTCACCGCCTTCAGCCCGGTCCCGGTGATCGCCGGAGGGCTGATCCATGACAAGGAGGATGTCATAGCGGCGCTGGACGCGGGCGCGGCCGCCATCTCCTCCACCGATCCGGCGATCTGGTTTTTGTAAAAATCCCGCCGACATCCACCGAGCGCGACAAAAAAAAGAAAGACACAGGCCGCCTATGCGCGGGCGTATCGGGAGGTGAAGACATGCCGGAGATGTGGGACATCGTGGACCAAAACGGAAACAAAACCGGACGGCTGCATGAACGGGCAGGCCCATGCAAAAGGGGAGTACCCTCTCTCGGTTTCCGTCTAGATTCTCAACCGGCAGGGGGAATTCTTGATTTCCAAGCGGGCACCCGCCAAAACCGCCCCCGGTATGTGGGAAACGACGGGAGGCGGCGCCGTCGCGGGTGAAAGCGGGTTGGAGGCGGCCGTGAGGGAGGTCCGGGAAGAATTGGGGATCGCGCTCCGGTCTGAAAGCGGGCGTGTTTTACCCGGTATACGTTTCCGCACAGCGGCGGGGACGGGGCGGCCTTCATCGAGGTTTGGGTTTTTCGCTCACGAGTGCGCCCTGTCGTCGGTGAGACTCCAGCCGGAGGAAACCTGCGACGCCATGTGGGCGTCTCCGGCGGTGATAAAGCGGATGATCCGGGAGGGGCGCTTCACCGCGTATTCGTACATGGAAGAATTGCTGGACGCGGCATCTGCCTGGCGGGAGCCGTGAACCCCTGTCCCTCCGCCTCCCGTGGGGGCATATCCAGTCCGATGGACGGCTCTCCGCCGTCACAAGCATATCGAAAGGCTGGCAACGCCAGGAAAGGATCTGATTATCCGATGAAACCGTATATCCTAGCCCTGGATCAGGGCACTACCAGCTCCCGTGCCATCCTGTTCGACCGACGGCAGCAGGTGGTGGGCTGCGCGCAAAAAGGAGTTTACCCAGATCTATCCCCAGGCCGGCTGGGTGGAACACGACGCCGAGGAAATCTACGGTTCCCAGTGGGAGGTGTTGGGCCGGGTCCTGCGGGAGGCCGGTATTTCGGCCGCCGAGGTGGCCGCCATCGGCATCACCAACCAGCGGGAAACCACCATCGTCTGGGACAAGGCGACCGGCCGCCCCATCCACAACGCCATCGTCTGGCAATGCCGCCGCACCGCGCCCCAATGCGAGAAGATGAAAGAGGACGGGTGCGAAGGCTATGTCCGGGACAATACCGGCCTGCTCATTGACGCCTATTTTTTCCGCCACCAAGGTCAAATGGTTGCTCGACAATATCCCGGGCGCCCGGGACCGGGCAAAACGGGGGGAGCTGCTGTTTGGGACAGTGGACACTTGGCTGATTTGGCGGCTCACCGGTGGAAAGGTCCATGCCACCGACTTCACCAACGCCTCCCGTACCATGCTGTTCAATATCCGCACCTTGGATTGGGACGAGAATATTCTTTACGAATTGGATATTCCACGGTGTATGTTACCAAAAGTATATCCCTCTTCCCATATTTACGGTACCACGGTAGTGGAGGGGACGGAAATCCCCATCGCCGCCGCCGCGGGGATCAGCAAGCGGCGCTGTTCGGGCAGGCCTGCTTCGACAAGGGAGACGTGAAAAACACCTATGGCACCGGCTGTTTTCTGCTGATGCATCTCGGGCAGGAGTTCTGCCTGAGCCGGAACGGCCTGATCACCACATTGGCGGCGGGGACCGACGGCCGGCCGGGGTATGTGATGGAGGGCAGCGTGTTTGTGGGCGGCGCGGTGGTCCAGTGGCTGCGGGATGAGCTGGGGCTTATCGAGAAAGCGGCGGACAGCGAGTTTTTCGCCGCGCAGGTTCCAGACAGCGGCGGAGTGGTGGTCGTCCCCGCCTTTACGGGTCTCGGCGCACCTTATTGGGACATGTACGCCCGGGGCAGTCTGTTCGGGCTGACCCGTGGAGCCGGACGCAGCCATATCATCCGGGCTGCCCTGGAATCCATCGCCTACCAGTCCCGGGATTTGATGGACGCCCTGCGGGCCGACACCGGGCTCGGTATCACCGCCCTCAAAGTGGACGGCGGCGCGGCGGCGAACAACTTCCTCATGCAGTTCCAGGCCGATATGCTGGGCTGTCCGGTCCTACGTCCCCGGGTAACTGAGACAACGGCCCTCGGAGCCGCCTTGCTGGCCGGGCTGGCGGTCGGAATGTGGGACGGCACCGATGAGCTGCGGAGGGCCTGGGGAGTGGAGCGGCGGTTCGAGCCCGCCATGGCGGCGGAGGAACAGACGAGGCTCCTCACGCGGTGGCATCGGGCGGTGGAACGCAGCCGGGACTGGCTGCAGGCCGAAGCCGAATAGCCCGCATCCGGGCTTGGCACCGATACCGTCAAACGGCGATACAAAAGCATCCCTGAAACCGCACGGTTAAGGGCACGGGCGATGCCGTGACGGATGGCACCGGCCTGGCCGGTCACGCCGCCGCCGGCGACGCGGCACTCGATATCGAATTTATCCAGCGTACCCGTGAGGGTCAGAGGCTGGCGGACGATCAGCTTCAGGGTTTCCAGGCCAAAATACTCGTCGAGCTCGCGGCCGTTTACTTTGACGCTGCCGGTGCCCTGATACAGACGCACACGGGCAACCGACTTTTTGCGGCGGCCGGTGCCGTAGAAATAGGGTCGTTTATTGTAATCCATGAAAACAGCCTCCTTCCTCAAAATTCAAAAGCCTCGGGCTTCTGGGCGGCATGGGTGTGCGTGCTGCCCGCGAAGGCACGCAGGCGCAGACGGGCGGCACGGCCGATGGTGGTGTCCGGGATCATCCCCTTGACCGCGAGTTCCATCGCCTTTTCCGGCCGTTTTTCCATCAAGGTGCCGTAATCGGTCTCCTTGAGGTGGCCGATCCAGCCGGTATGCCGGTACCATTTTTTCTGCTCGAGCTTCTTGCCGGTGAGCACAGCCTTGGCGCAGTTGATGACGATGACGTGATCACCGCAATCCACATGGGGGGTGTACTCGGGCTTGTGCTTGCCGCGCAGCAGGACGGCGGCTTGTGCCGCGACCCGTCCGAGAGGCTTTCCGGCGGCGTCGATGATATACCACTTCCGGTCAACCTGACCGGCTTTTGCCATGTAAGTGGACATCGGATTCCCTCCTTATTTGGTTCTTTCGATTTCACAGCTTCCCCGATGATACCACATCCCCATACAGGTGTCAAGAGGAACTTCTCAAAATTTTAATTTATGCCCCTCAATCTCCGGTTTTCTCTCGGTTTTATGCCATTATATCCCCTATTCGGCCGGTTCATTTCTGTTTTTTGCCCAGATTGTAAACCATTGTGCTTTATAAAGTTGACAATTCGGGCATGCCGTGCTATACTGCCCGCGAATGAAGGGAGAGGCCGCCATGCTGCTGAAAAACGCCTTACTGAAAGCGCTTTTGGAATCGGAGGGAGAGAGCTTGTCGGGCAGTGCGCTTGCCACCCGGCTGGGGGTATCCCGTACAGCCATATGGAAGGCTGCCGGACTTCTGCGGGAGGAGGGGTACGTCATCGAAGCGGGCCCCAACCGGGGATACCGGCTGATATCCGACAACGACCGGCTGAGTGAACCGGCTATCCGCCGCCTTTTGACCGGAACAGGGCTCGGCACCGAGATACATCTTTATTCCGAGCTGACCTCCACCAACGACAAAGCCAAAGAACTGGCGAATGCGGGCGCGGTGGACGGCACCGTCGTCATCGCCGACAGCCAGTCCGCGGGAAAGGGACGGCGGGGACGCTCCTTCTTCTCCCCACCGGGCAGTGGGCTGTATCTGAGCGTGATCCTCCGTCCCCGGCTGACAGGGGAACAGGCATCCCGGATCACCTCGGCGGCGGCGGTCGCTGCCGCCCGGGCGGTGGAACGGGCCGCCTCTCTCCCCGGCGGGACGGTGGGGATCAAATGGGTCAACGACCTGTATATCCGGGGCCGCAAAATCTGCGGGATCCTCACCGAAGCTGCGCTCGATCTGGAAAGCGGCCTGCTCGATTACGCGGTGCTGGGCATCGGCATCAACACCGCGCCCATCTCGTTTCCGGAGGAGCTGCACCGGACCGCGACTTCCGTATCCAACGAATGCGGCCGTCCGGTTTCCCGCAGCGCCCTGGCGGCCTGTCTGCTCGACGAGCTGGAACGGGAACTGCCCGGGGTCGGGGAACCGCCCCCCTGCCGGTTCCTGGAGGAAAGCCGCCGCCGGTCGGTGATAGTAGGCCGGGACGTGCTGGTTACAAAGGGGAACGAAACCTTTTCCGCCCGGGCGTTGGAGATCGACGACGAGGCGGATTGGTGGTGGAGACCCCAGCCGGACGCCAGACCCTGCGTTCAGGGGAAGTGAGCGTCCACCTGTCTCAGGACGGGGAGACTCCGGCCGACGCCGCGGAAGGCTCTACCACACCGGCCGGACGATCTGGTGCTCCGAATCGTCGGTAATGGAATAATAATGGTGCAGGATCTGGATGTAATTCCAGCCGGCCTCGCTGGCATAGCCGACGGCGCCCATCTGGCTCAGCCCCCACCCCATGGCCGTGCCCCTTGACCGTCAGGGTCAAGGTTCCATTGGTATAATTTGTAACCTCAAAGCTATGGGACCGCATCACGGTGGTGCCGATAGCGTTGCGGAAATCGTTGCCGGTCAGATAGCGCGTCTGGCCGTCTTTGACATAGTAGAAATTCGTTTCGTAGACATACCCGCCGTCGCCGTCGGTGCTGCGCACCTGCAGCGGGGCCTGTCCATCCGGGATCTGGAACTGCGCCTCCGGGACCTCGTCGGCGTTCTTGGCCGTCATCATGTAGCCCTTGACCTTCTCGAACAGGTCGACGCGGCGGATCGTCAGGGGTCGAGGTATAGCTTTTGCCAAGGCCCGCCAGCCATTCCGGATTGTCGTACCGGCTTTCAACCGACCGGCACCAGGGAAGGAAGCCGCCCCCACACCTTGTCGCTGTTCGAGGTATAGCCGCTGGAAAAGGCAAAATACGGGGTAGAGATCACCTGTTGGGCCAGCTCGGACTGGCCGGCACGGAGAATCTTGACCCCCAGCACCTCCCCCACCGCGTCATAGATTTTTTTATCGGTAGGATCGGCCTCCGGGTCAAAAGGCTTGTATGGGATGGAGAGCGGCGCCCCGGACGCGATGGCAAAGCTGTAGGAGGCCACGGCCTGCGCCTTCTGCGCCTCGGTCGAGACCTGCATGGTGGAGGCGGAGCCGAGCTCCTGCTTGACCACACGGGAGAGCGCCGTCTGCAGCTCTTCCCGGGTGGTGGGTTCGAGCCGCTCGTACTCCTCTCCTCCTTGCATCACGCTGACCTTGAAGCGGCCCATATAAAGGGATTCGGGCAAGGATCCCGCCACCGTGCCGTCCTCTTCTACGGGGGAGGGGGAACAGGCGGATCGGTGGGTTCGGTGACGGGGGGAATGGTCACCTCGCCCGGATCAGTGGCGGTGGGGGGCAGCGTCGTCGTGGTCGTCGTACCGCCCCCGTTTCCAGTCGAGGAGGGAGGGGTATCCGACGTCGTGACCAAGGACGCGGTACTGTCCTCACTGGTTCCGTCGCCGGTGGTGTCTGCCGTATCGCTCTGGGCCGTCGTCGTCACCTGACTCGGATCAGAAGCGGTGGACGGCGCGGCCGTCACCCCGGGCTCGTTGAGCTGCCGCCATATTTCGGGCATGACTACGTCTCGGTTGACTTTTGCCGCCGACAGATCGTTTCCCGCTTCTTCATCGCTGCGCGTCTGCCGCGCCACGACCACCAGCCGGGCGCCCGGGAACCCGAATTCTTCCTCGGCCGCAGTGCTCAGCATCAGCAGGTTGTCCCCCCTCCCCGACCGTGGTAGGGGTGTCGAACAGCGACCGGTCCCGGATTTCGCTGACAAACCGCAGGAAAGCGGTCTCGTCATCGAAGCGGTTCACGTCATATTCGAAATTGCCCGGATGGGCGTCCAGGGTACTCACCGCCATGACAGCGAATACCTTCCAGTCCGCATTGCGATAAAAGGGTGTCCATCTGGACGATTGGATGGGCCTGCAGGAACTCCAGATGGGTATACTCCGTCAATTGGGAAAACATCTGCCGGTTGTTGGTATTATTCCCGAAGATCACGAGGTTCCGATTGACTTCGGAAGGGGAATAGATCCTGGCGGTGTTGCTGAAGTATGGCACGCCGTACGATGACGGTTTTTTATAAAAATTCCGGCTGCTATAATACCCGTCGATCTGGCTTTGCACTACCGGGTAGTGGATTTCCGTGTCCGGTATATGGATCCAGCCCCGGATATCCGCATTGGCATCGTACAGGGCCCCGAATTTTGCCAGCATGCCCTCGGGGTAGTCACCCGAGGCGATGATTTGTCGCTGCCCGTGCCGCTACGGTCGTACAGCTCCCGCAGATGCGCGAACTGCTGCTCGTTGAGATACGGCGTGATCACATAGAAATACAGCAGGAGCAGGGCGTCGTCAGCACCAGGGCCGCTCCGACCACGATCCCCGCGATCTTCAGCCGCCTGGAATGGACAGGGGCCGGGGCCGCCGACGGGATGACGGCCGGCATATCGGCCTCCGGGTTCTTCAATTAGTTCACCCCCGGCCATAACCGTGGGCAGGGCCTCCAAGTAACGGCGTACCAGATCGAGGGGCATTGGATGTGGCGAGGTGCCGGATATAGTCCCGGTCCCCCTCGCCGCGGCCGGCCACGATCTGCTTGACCCACACCCGCTTTTCATCCGCCAGGGCGATATAGACGGTCCCCGACCGGTTTATCCTCACTCGGCTCCGGCCCGGCGACACCGGTGATACCCACACCGAGTTTCGCGCCGCTGACCCGCCGGACACCCATGGCCATGGCGCAGGCCACTTCGGGGGCTGACCGCTCCATGCTCCTCGAGCAGGGATTCCGGCACACCCAGCACGTTGTGCTTGATTTCCTTGGAATAGGCCGCGACCCCGTTCGAACACCGCCGACGCCCCCGGGACCTCGGTGATCCGGGTGGAAGGAGGCCGGCCGTGCAGGACTCCGCCGTCGCGATCTGCAGCCCCTTCTCTTTTAAGAGGGACACCACGGCTTTTTGCAGGCTGCCCGCATCCACACCATATACGTTGACGCCGAGCCGCTTGCGGATTTCCTCCGTCACCGGCGCGCACATCGCCGCGCGGCCTCCCGGTTTTCGGCATGGGCCGTCACCCGGAGCACCACTTCGCCCTCCTTGGCGTAAAGGGGCGACCGTGGGGTTTTTCTCCGCACACGAGGTCGGCCAGCCGTTCAGCGACGGCGGATTCGGACAGGCCGAACACACCCACCGTCTGTGAATAGATCGTGCCGCCCGAAAAACGGCTGAGATAGGGCGCCACATAATCGTTGAACATCGGGATGAGCTCCCGGGGCGGCCCAGGAAGGAGCAGGATGCTCTGCCCATACCGCTCCACCGCGCATCGGGGCGGTGCCGTGGTCGTTCGGGAATACGATGCAGCCCTCGGGCAGCATCGCCTGCTTTTTGTTGTTTTCGGTCATTTCGCGGCCGGTGTTTCGGAAATACTCCTCGATGCGCCGCAGGCTCTCCTCATCGGGTACCAGCGGCAGGCCGAGGACATCGGCCACGGTTTCACGGGTCAGATCGTCCTGCGTCGGTCCCAGTCCCCCGGTCAGCAGCACGAGGTCGCTGCGGCCCATCGCCAGGCGCAGCACCTCCCCAAACGGTCGATATTGTCTCCGACCGTGGATTGGTACAGCATCCCGATCCCGTAAGCGGCAAGCTCACGGGACAGGAACTGGCTGTTGGTATTGACGATATCCCCCAACAGCAGCTCGGTACCGACGGTGATGATCTCCGCGTTCATACAAAACCTCCAGAAACGGTGCCGCCGGGCAGGCGGGACCGTCGGATTTTCCTGTCCGGGGACGGAACACACTCCGGATTACAGGAATCCCGCTATATGACCTTCCGGCGGACGCCCCCGCGACGGCTTCCTCTATGAGGGCTTCGGCGTCCAAAGCCGCCTCCGCCCGCCTCCTCGAGCACTTAGCGAGGCGGGGCTTCGTGCGGGGGATGCCGCGGGGTGAAAACGGTGCAGCAATCCTCATACGGCTGGATCGAGGTTTCAAACGTGCCGATTTTCCGGGCGATGGCGATGATCTCCTCTTTGTCCATCCCGATGACCGGGCGGAACACCGGCAGACCGGCGGCCGCGTCGGTGCAGGCGAGGGCCGGGATGGTCTGGCTGGCGACCTGACCGGACACTCTCCCCGTGACCAGGGCCCCGCAATCCTCGGACTTGGCTACCCGGGTGGCGATCTTCATCATAAACCGCCGCATCACCAGGGTGAACAGCTCTTCCGGGCAGGCCCGCCCGATTTCCTCCTGGATATGGGTGAAGGGCACGGTGTGCAGCCGGATCCGCCCGGCATAGGCGCCCACCTGCCGGAGCAGGGCCTCCACCTTCATCTCCGCCCGCTCGCTGGTATAGGGCGGGGAAGCGAAATGCACGGCGGTCAGCTCGATTCCCCGCTTGGCCATCATATAGCCGGCCACCGGGGAATCGATCCCCCCCGGAGATGAGCAGGGGCGGCACGGCCGCCGGTCCCCACCGGCATACCACCGGCTCCCCGGAAGCTGCGGGCCGTGGATATAGGCCCCGAAGTCCCGTATTTCGATCCAGACGGTCAGCTCGGGCGTATGGACATCGACCTGCAGGTGGGGGAAGCGGGCAAGAATCGCCTCACCGGCCACACGGCAGATTTGAGGGGAGGTCAGCGGGAAGGATTTATCGGAGCGTTTGGCCTCCACCTTGAAGGTTCTGGCCGCCTGCAGCGCGGACTCCAGATAAGGCAGCGCCGCTGCGAGGATGGCGTCCATGCTTTTGGGCGCCACCCTGGCCCGGGAGAAAGCCGAAATCCCGAACACGCGGCTCACACGGGCGCAGGCCTCCTCCAGGTCGATATCGGGAGAGGCGGGTTCGATGAGGATGGTGGACTGGGCCGTCCGCAGCCGGAAATCTCCCAAAGGGCGGAGACGATGGCGCAGATTTTTGAGCAGCACCGATTCAAAGGTGCTCCGGTTGAGCCCCTTGAGGGCCAGCTCTCCGTTTTTGATCAGCAGGATCTCCTGCACGTCGGTCAAGGGCCATTCCTCCCGTCGGGGATTGTTAAACGGCGCCGGAGGGATCGGGTTCGCCTCCGGACGTCGGATCGGTGGGATCTGTCGGGCCGGCCGGATCGGTGGTGGGATCCGTAGACGCGTTCGGATCGGTCGTGGATCCGTCCGGGCTGGTGGTATCCTCTGGATTCGTCGTATCGTCCGGCCCGGTGGGATCATCGGAGCCGGTCGTGTCGTCCGGGTTCGTCGTATCATCCGGCCCGGTGGTGTCGTCGGGCCCCGTCGTGTCACCCGAGGTTGTCGGATCGGTCGGCGGTCCCGCAGGATCGGTGGGGCCCGGATCGGTCGGCGGCGCGGTGCCGGTGACCGGCGGCATAGTCGGCGGCGTGGTGCCGGTGTTGTCCGAAGTGGGCGGCGTCACCGGATCCGCCGGGCCTGGGTTAACCGGATCGGTGATCCCCGGGGCAGAGGGCTCCACGTCGGGATAGGGGATTTGGAAGCCGCCGGTATAATACGGGTGGGGTTCTTTCCCCTGGTTAACATACCATGCGTAAGGCATGATAACGTCGTCGTTAAGGTTGATGCGGCTGGTGTCCACCGAGGTGGACTCACCCGGGCGCACCTTTGCGGGCGATGACCACGGTCCGGCCATCGTCGAAGTGCACCTGGCTGGTACCGTTGCAGGTGGAAAGCATGAGCAGCTCATCGTCCGCCCGCACGTCCACGCTGTCGTAATCGTAAACCGACCGGGCGCGGATCTCGGCGACGAAACGGAGGAAATCGTTGTCGTCGGTGAAATCGGTGCACAGATAGCGGAAGGGGCTCGCCGTCGGCGGCGTCGTTGTTGACCACCATGACCGCAAAGACCTTGTAGGTCGCCTGCTCATAGATGGTGTTCATCGTCATGGTGGGGGCCGAACGGGCGTAATTCTTGTTCGGCTTGGTGATGAGCTTGTTGAGATAGGTGAACATCTGCCCGGTGCTCAGGTTGTGGCCGTAGATGATGAGGTTCTTGTTTTTGGCACCCAGGGTGATATTGTTGCGGTAATCGAAGAACAGGGCGCCCTGCTTGTTGGTCTTTTTATAGAAGTCCCGGTTGAGATAAAAATCGTTGTCGTTCGACTGGAGCACCGGATATTCGATATTGAACAGCCCTGCCGACGACTGGTAAATCAAATAGCCGCGCAGGTCGTTGTTTTCCATATACAGGCGCTTGAAATCGTCGCTCATCCCCTCGGGAAAGGGGTAGTTTTCGGAGCCCGGGGGAAGCTCGGAGGGAACGCCGGGAGTGTAAATATTCCGGATATTCTTCATGGTGTTCTCGTATATCCCAGGCTGGATCACCATGTCGTTGAGCAGATAGGACACCGACCCGATCAGCACCAGCAGCGCCACCATGAACACGCATTTGCGCACGATTTCCATCGCGCTGTCGCCGGCCTTGGGAATGACGCTGCCGAGCAGATCGAGGAACACGTCTTTTGCGCTGCGTTTTTTCTTGGAATGGGCAGGTGCGGCCGGTTTGGCCACCTCCGGGGCGCAACCGCTGCCGGTGCCTCATTGGCGGAACCTTGGCCGGCCATATCCCACCGGTTGTCGTATGGCGTCATCCCAAATACCTCCTTTTTGGATCGGGCCGGGTGGATCCGCACCCGGTGTCAGGGTGTGACAGACGGTTCAGGGCCGGCGGACAAGGGTATGATCCGCGAGCCGGGCGCTTTCCGCCAGCCGGTCCACCTCTTCGAGGGTATTGTCCCAGGAAAAGCTGACCCGCAACGCGGAGTCGATTTCACCGGCGGGCAGTCCCCATCGCGGTGAGGACCGGGCTCCTTTTTCCCCTTCGAGCACGCGGAGCCGCCCGATACATAAATGCCGCGCTCCGCGAGAAAATGCAGCAGGGTTTCGCTGCGCAGGCCGGGCAGGGAGAGGCTGACGATATAGGGCACCCCCTCCGGCGGCAGATGGAACACTCCAAGCGGGGACAACCTCTCGAGCAGGCGGTCCCGCAATCTGCGATACAGGGCTTCCTGCTCCCGAAAGGGCGGGACGGCCGCAGCAGCAGCTCCAAAAGCCGCGATCGCCGGCGCCGCCTCGGTACCGGAGCGCAGGCCGTCTTCCTGCCCGCCGCCGATCTGGCGGGGAAGCAGACGGACGCCTTTTTCGGACATACAGGGCGCCGACCCCCTTGGGGGCATGGAGCTTGTGACCGCTGACCGTCAGCAGGTCAACCCCCATCCGCTCGGCGGAGAGAGGGGGGATCCGCCCCGCCGCCTGCACGGCGTCGGTATGGATCAGCGCGGGGGATATCCGCCGGATCTCGGGAACCAGGGTTTCCAAAGGATGACGGGCACCGGTTTCGTTGTTGACCAGCATCACGCTGACGAGGGCCGTATCCTCGCGGCAGGCGGCCGCAATCCGTTCCACGGTCAAGGTGCCGTCCCGCTCCGGGCGGACACGCTCCACGGTCCAGCCCTCCCGTTCGAGCTGGTCGAACGCGGCGGCAACCGAGGCGTGTTCCACCGCCGACGTCACCGCATGCCGTCCCTGGCGGGCACGGGCGGCCCCGCCGCCAGAATTTTTCCAGATTGTTCGCCTCGGTTCCGCCCGAGGTGAAGACGAGGCGGCCGGCCGGTGCCCCGATCAGACGGGGCCACCGATTCCCTGGCGGGGGACAGCTCTTTTTCCGCCTGGATCCCCAGCGTATGCAGGGAGGACGGGTTTCGAAGCACGCGGTCATCATCCGCACCGCGGCCTCCACGGCCTGCGGGGCAGACCGGTGTGGTGGCGCTGTTGTCAAGATAAGCCTGCTCCAAGCCTTTGTCCCTCCTGCCGAATATGTAGCGAGTATTCGACATCTTATTATACATCATCTTTTCCAAAGATACAACCGGCAATCTCATCCCGCTTTGGGGGAGATTTCCTCCAGTGCCGGCCGATTTCAGCCCCTGCCATTCCAGCTAAAACCCTGCGGTATGCCGCTCAGCTATCTCCCGCTGCCCTCCCGGGTGTTGATATGGAGCGTATCCCGATCGAACGCAAAGCCGTCCGGAAAATTCCCGCGGATCTCGCGGTCGGCATTGTCCGGAGCAAGGCGGACACCATTATATGTAATATCGTCAAAATACAGGTCCCGGAGCACAAAATCGGTCAGCGGGCCGCCGTCGTCGTTGCCGATGATCAGATCGATGCAACTGCCGAACACCGCCCGGTTGAGCACCACCTCCCTTGGCATGGATGGATTGGAAGTAAATATCGTGGATATAGCCGCCGTTATGCATCATGACCGTAATCACCGGACAATGGGACCGGTAAATCTCGATGTCCTGAAAATAGAGATGATGGTCCCGTACGGTGGGGTCCCGCCCCTCCATGGACACCGTGACGCAGCCCAGGTGGCGCGACCAGTCGGCCAGCGCATATCCGACGCTGTTGTTCCGCCAGACAACATCGCTTTGATCAAACGCCGATTCGTACACTGCGCCGTACGCGATCCCTTTGTCCGTCCAAACCGCATTGTTTTCGAATACCACGTTCTTCGTCTCACCGTGCCGGCGGAGCCGGATTTGACCTCCATGGCATCGTCACCCTTGCGGACGAAACATCCGTCCACCCGACGTCCGCGCAGTCGGCCAGCATCACGCCATCGGAAAATGTGCGGTAGCCCAGCAGCAGCAAATCCCGGATCTCCACCGATTCACAGCCGGTGAAACAGCAGGTCCAGTTGCAGGAGTTCAGCACCGTCAGTCCCGGAAAACACCATGTTGGTCATGGAGGTGAAGGAGAAAATCACCCCCGTTCCGGCCGCTGCCTCACGAAAAGACAGATCCAGCGCAGCATGGCCGATGATGCTCACGCCGTTCTTCGCCTGCGCGCTGAAAATGTTTTCCGCCGCGGGCGTCCCGTCCTCCCGCAGGGTCAGGGGCTTGGCGATGAGCAAAACCCCCGGCTCAAAATACACCGTGACATTGTCGGCAAGGATATCGATACTGTCGATGGTATACGTGCCTGCCTTGAAATAATAAACCGCCCCGGGCTCGGTGAACTTGAGGGCCTCCCCGGGATATTCACCCGGCTCAAAGGTATGGACGGCGCCCGCTGTATCTCCCACGACCTCCGGAGGCTTCACCATCAAGGTCAGCGGCAGCGACGATCCATCGTCACTGCCTTCCTTGTCAAAAAAGTAAAGGTATAGGAGCCAAACGCCATGATATCGGCCGTCACCCGGTTCCCGTCTATCGCGGCGGATACGCCGGCGCTTTCGGGGAGTACCACCGGGTTTTTCCGTTTGCGGTCGGTAACGATTTCCACGTCCAATCCGCCTCCGGCCCAATCCAGCACCTCCACATAGGCAAAAGAATGGGGGCCGCGTGCTGTGCGTGCCATATACACCGGGACAGGCTCTCCGCAGACGGTCAATTCAAAATACGGGGAAACCACGATTCCCTGGGTGATACAGGCGTCGTTATTCAGCCCGTTTTCGTTTTCCCACATCTCCAGGAAGGCATCGTCCAGAGTATGGTCCGTGTACCGGATGCCATGGACGGCGGCGCCGTCCGCCCCCGATTGCCCCGGCTCCCTTTCAGGATGGGTACGGCACGCCGTCAAATGCATCATCAGCACCCCCGTCAGAAGATAGGCTCCAAGCCTCACATACCGTTTCATCTTGTTTCCCCTCTTTTTAAATATGGATGGCGTTACGGCCCGGCCGGCCAGCCGGCCGGGCAGAGAGGATCCTAGGCCAATTATACAGCCGTTTCCTCCAGGATACAATAGACACAGTCCCTTAAAAAGGACGAAAGCCTCCGGGATCCGCCTGTCCGGCCCGGCGGCCCGGACACTTCCTCCCGCAATGGTGACAAACCTGTAAAGATTGGAAGCGGGGATTGCAAATCTGTAATGGCTTTGTAATCAAACTCGGTGGCTTTTTCCGCCCCGCTGCGCTACAATACAGACATAGACAGACGAAAGGAGCCGCCAGTTATGATGAAGAAAGCCGCCGCCCTGTCCCGTATCCTGAAAACCGCCGCCCTGCTCACGGGCTGCGCACTGCTGTTCATCCTTCCCTTCGGCGGCCTGTCTGCCGCCGCGGAGGGCTATTGGAGCACACAGCTCAATGACGAGGGCGAGCCTGTCATGATTTATACGTATACCGACATGGAGCCCATCACCTATCTGCCAGTCGATCCCGATGAGACGATGCTTCCCGCTGAGGAACCCCGGCAGGCATCCGTTGATGTGGCCCTGGCCGCGGCCCCGGTGACGGCGGAGCCTGTCGAAGCCATCCCGGCAAAAGCCTCGAATCCCCTGGGCAGCCTGATTGCCGTGGGCGTCCTCTCCCTGGCCGGGCTCGCCGCCGCTTTGTACAAAGGTGATCTGAGCTTCCGCTCAAAGGAAAACTCGAACAGAAAGGACGATGCGTAATGAACCGTTTTCTCTGGGTTCTGCTGGCCCTGACAGCCGCTGCCGGCCTGTTCCGCCTCTTTTGCGGCCGTCTGTTCCATCGCCGCCCTATGGTGGAGACCTGGGATCAGCGCTGAATCATCCCGCCAAACCTCCTTTCCTCTATAGATTGCCTCGCCGGGAAAGCCGATTCCCCCTTGTCGGGAATCGGCTTTCCTCGGGTGTCACGAATCTATAATGGACGTCCGGCCATCCGTATGATAGAATGGAGAGGCAAGGTCAACCGAAGCGCAGGAAAGGGAAACGGGATATGGGATTCTTTTCAAAAAGAAGAAGCCGGCACCGGCACGGACCAAATCCACGGATATCGGCAGCCTGTTTCAGCAGAATCGCCGTGCCATCAGCCGGGCTGAGATCCGGGCGGCGGATATCGACCGCCAGTTCGTCAAAACCCAGACGAGGTTTTTCCTGACCGTGGGGGAAATCGACTGCCCGAGCGGGAGGATCGTGGTCTCGGACCCGCTCTGTTATCTAGCTGCCGGCAAGATGTGCCCCGAGCTCGCCATTCCCATCCCGGCCGGCCGGTATCCGGTCGAGGTTTCGATCTGCCGCAGCCCCCATATCGGCATCCGGATGTGCACGGCGAGGCTGAAGGTGCGGGACACCAAAGCCGTCCGCTACCGCTGTGCCGAACCGACGGAGGACAGCGCGGCCGCCGTGTGTTCGGATGGTGTGCCGGCCGGCTTTCCCGTGGAAGCCGGTATGATGGCCTTCTGCGACGCGCAGGTCGCGTCGGAATATCGGAATTTCCTGGGCCGGTGGTATACGGAAAATCCGGGAAGAAACCACTATGACGATTATTTTGCCGCATTCTTTGCGGAAAGCGCACGGGCACTGCCCGCCTATCAGCGGGAGGACGGCGATTTTATCGAATGGGCCAATCCGGACAGCGGACGCCGTCTGGTGATGGTGGCCTCCGGCCTTGGCGACGGGTTTTACCAGAGCTTCTGGGGCTATGATGAGCGGGACGAAATCTGTGAATTGATCGTCCCCATGGTGGATCGGATCTGTTCGGATGCTGACCCACCCTCTGCGCCCGCCGTTTTTAGGGGCGTCCTATTGGCCGTTTTCCTGGCTCACTCACTCTTCTTCCGGCCTCGATCGGTTATAATCCCCCCTTCCCTCCGGCTTTTCAGCCGGTGCCTGGTCCTTCTCCGGCTGTTTTGCCGTTACCCCTGCGCAAAAACCGCTTTGTTACGGATGTGGCAAAATCGCCGTAGTCTTTAAGGCAATCAAAACGGTACAGCCGGGCCGCTTGACACCTTCTACTGTCCACGCTATAATAAATAGGTTTGTGCCGCTGACCGGCCGCCTTCACGGGTGCCGGTCCGTCACACCCAATCCAACCGGAGGGAGAACCGTCTATGTCCCGCTATGATATCGTCATCGTCGGCGCCGGACCCGCCGGCATCTTTACGGCTTTGGAGCTGAAGACCCGGGCTCCGGAGCTGTCCGTCCTCCTCGTAGACGAGGGTTTGACCATCGACCGCCGGGTCTGCCCCGCCCGAAAAACCGGCCGTTGCGTCCACTGCCAGCCCTGCAATATCATGAGCGGCTGGTCGGGCGCCGGCGCGTTTTCCGACGGCAAGCTCTCCCTGTCCGAAGAAGTCGGCGGGAATATCACCGACTACATGTCCCATGAAAAGGCCCGGGAGCTCATCGCCTACGCCGATGGGATCTATACCCGCTTCGGCGCCCCGGACAAGGTTCACGGCCTGGATGATAAAAAGGTGGAGGAAATCGATTACGAGTGCAGCCGGCACAACATTCATCTGATCAAATGCCCGGTCCGCCATATGGGGACCGAGTACAGCTTCGAAACCCTGCGGGGGATGTATCAGTACCTTATGAAACAGCCCGGCTTCACCTTCCGGGAGCTGACCCGGGCTGTCCGCCTGATCATCGAGGACGGCTCCGCCGTGGGGGTGGAGCTCCAGACCCGGGGCCGGGATCCCGAAGTGGCGGAGGCCTCATATGTGGTGGCCGCTCCCGGCCGCGGCGGCGCCGACTGGCTGAGTAAGGAGGTCCATCTCCACGGTATCGGCACCCGCAACAACGAGGTGGACATCGGGGTGCGGGTGGAGGTACCCAACGCGGTTATGGATCACCTGACCGCCCATTTGTATGAAGCGAAAATGGTCTACTTACAGTGATACGTTCGAGAACAAGGTGCGCACCTTCTGCATGAATCCGGGGGGAATCGTCAGCGAGGAGCATTACGACGGGGGGATCGCCGTTGTCAACGGCCATTCCTACGCCGACGTGGAACGCCGCACGGGGAACACCAACTTTGCCATGCTGGTTTCTCCCGCTTCACCGAGCCTTTCGACCGGCCTATCGAGTATGGGCGGTACATCGCCCAGCTGGGCAATATGCTTACCGGGGCGGCATCATGGTCCAGCGGCTGGGCGATCTGCTCCAAGGCCGGAGGACCGACGCTTCCCGTCTGGCCCGTTCCACCACGATCCCCACCCTGAAGACCGCCGTGCCGGGGGACCTCTCTTTGTTCTGCCGCATCGGCATCTGACCAGCCTGATCGAGGCTATGCGGGCCTTCGATAAGGTCGCGCCGGGCCTGTATTCCAAAAACACCCTGCTTTATGGCGTCGAGGTGAAGTTCTATTCCTCCAAGGTCGCGGTCGGTGCGAACAGTTCGAGACCGCCGTCCGGGGCCTTTATGCCATCGGCGACGGCGCCGGAATCACCCGCGGGCTGATGCAGGCCAGCGTCACCGGCGTGGTCGTGGCCCGGGATATCGCAGAAAAATCGGGCGTTTAACATCATACAAACAGGAGGGGGCAGCCCCCTCCTGTTTGCGTTTCTATGGCTTCATCGCCGGCCCGCTCCGGACATCGTGGGCGCCATGATACGGCCTTGCCGGTTCGAATGCCCGTTTCTTT
>VOFI01003201.1_pt1 | contig 30932 bp, 46 predicted proteins | sample 5384131 | NCBI WGS metagenome assembly VOFI01 (sample SAMN12384728, study PRJNA508395) | human gut metagenome | isolation source: healthy gut H | host: Homo sapiens
TTGCATTTTGGCTAATAATAAAGAAATATATAATAGGTTGTTATATCCAAGACCATTATGAGTCGCTGGAATTTCTATACCAATTTTATCTTTTTACTATTAATTTGAGTATGGCAAGCAAATCACTTTCGGTAAGATTTCCACTGAAATCAGGGTAAGTCTTGTCAAAATTTGCACCTGTCGAATCTGAATAGTTGAGCATTACTTTTTTTACCTTCAGAAAGTCTTTTCATCATGCTATCCATTAATGGCTCAGCTTTTTGTACAAACTCATCATGTAAAACTTTTATTTCATCATTTTTTCTTTTTCACTTTTGTCTTTATCTTTCCTAATATCGTAATCAATAAAAAATTCTAACACATCACGTAATAACTTGTCATGTCCTGTAAACATATCACGACCTACATCCCTAATTGCATCAAGGAATTGAAAATCAAAACGGTTCTTAATCTTTGATATTGATATGCTCCTGTCATCAGTATTTCCTCCCCATAGTTCATATCTGTAAAGACGGATAAAATCACGTTTAATGATATTCCATATAGTATTTACATCCTGAATATCTGATACTTGCAATAAATATGATTCTAAATATTCATCGGCAGATAAAAACAATAATTCATTTGTGCCATTAAAGGCTCTTCCAATTTTATTGTAGAACCTTCCCCATATATTCAGTTCTCATTCTCTATATCATCATTTTCACTTTGTGAAAGAACAACATTTATTTCAACTGAAGGAGCTTGTGATTTAAGTTTTTCAATTGTTGTATTTTTTATTGAAATCATCAACAGAAAGCCTTCTGTATATATCATTAGATGTAACTAAACTTAATGCTTTTAATATATTGGTTTTGCCTGCATTGTTATGTCCAATTATGACATTAATACCACCGTGGAAATCTACAGTAGTATTATCAAAATTTCTGAATCCTTTAATTGTAATGTTTTGAAATATACATTGAGTAAAAAAATCTAATTGTGAATAATATCATCTCAAATATAATGATTATTATTGTTTTAATATTTAATAGACGATAAAAAATATACTCAAAATAAGTTTTTAAATTTGATGGAAGAATTAGTATTGGAGGAGTAAATTCCTCCAATACGTATAGCTTTTAATTTAATCTAAATTGGTGCTGACACAAATATTAATAATCCCATTTAATAGTTATCTCGGTATGAGTTTGGTTGAGCCTCCAATTTATTACCTTTCCTAGTTGAAACTGAAAGGACTTTCAATGATAGTGACTCTTCCATCATGATAAACGGCCAAGTCGTATATATCACTATTCTTCATGGCAAACTCATATTCATGGCAAGACTATAATAATAGAGTCTCCATTCATGGATTTAACTTCAAGATACCTAATGTCCGTTGGTTGTGAATCTTTTTTTCTATAGGTAATATCATAGTGAAGGTTATCATTGCCACTTTCCATATTTAGTATCTTTGATTTACCTATTACATCAACAAATTTGCGGAGAAGCTTTCATTGCATCGAATGTAGCCAATTCTGCTTTCTTTCCAGCATTAAATTTGGCACGGTCAGATATATATAACCTTTGCCTTTTTACTTCGTGAAACTTGGTCTTCCTTTTGATTAAAATCTTTTAATATACTATGGCAGCCTGTAAAATCAATTTTAATCAACTCTTATCATATATTGATACTGTTTCATTATTTTCATGAGTCAAAAACTTGCTTTTCAAACAATTTCTCTAATCCATGAAATTTTCCTATCAGCATTTCTGTTTGGTTTAGAATACTTTCAGATATATGATATTTAGAAAGTATAATTTCATATTCAGGAAAAATCGTTTTGGAACTTTGGCTCGAATGATTCTTCTTCCGAGAGTTTAAATTTTCTCATTTATAAGTTTTTTATAAGTATGTCTTTAGTTCTCATAAAAAGTGTTAATTCTTCTTCCGAGTTTATTCTTTAGGTCTAGTTCTTAGCACAGTTTATTTTTATTTCTTCGGCTTTTCTCTTCATAAAATGGTTCATTGAATTTTTTTGGCACATATCTATATAATTCTCAATATATAAGTATGCGTTATCGGAGTTGTTGTTTATCTTTTCAGCAGAGATGTGATAAGCATATGCATTATAGCGTTCTGTCAGTTTGTTACGAACACTTGCAAAATATTCCATATAGAAATCTTTTTTAAACCATTCGTCCCTAGTACAGAACAATCATCAATATCCAAACTTAGAAGTAGTTGGTGTAATTCAAATGGTTTTCATATCGTCAATTGATGTGAAATTTTCAGGAAGACTGATTCTAGGAAATATATCCTTGATGTATTTTTTGTGTCAATTGAATAATCTGAAAGATTACTTAGCTCCAATTCAACCCCTTTTATTTTACTGCATGACTTCCAGGAAATTTTGCTCTGATTCACTTATTCAATACTTTTAAGAGTAAAGACTCCATGTCTCAGGAGTAAATATCTTTATTACTGATATATTCTATGTATTTTTATATCATGAGTTATAATATTACGGAAGTAATTGGCCATTGTACTACTATTAACCTTTAGTGCCATACAAACAGCTTCATTCAGGTTTTCACAAAAGACAGGATCGTTAATAGCATTGATACAGTTTGGATGTGATGAGCAAATAATGTACTGTACTCCCATACGTCCATTTCAGATGTGCCAGTTAGTAAGTCTCCTTCTTTCATGGTATTTATAGTTTCATCTATTTTTATATGATGAAGTAAAAAATATGTGCAAATTATTACTCAATTGTTTTTAAAGCATTTACAGTTTGTCTTATCAAGAGATGTATCTTTTTAAAAATCATCGCCAATTCTATGCCAGGAAATTTAATGCGTTTAGATAAGTATATTTTTCAAGTCATGTGTAAAGTACCGTGTTTTCTTGGTAATTATCAAATGTAATATCAATGTTTTTTAGATAGATTTACACCGAAAATTTGCGCAACTGAATCTTCACCAACACGGTTTCAATTTCAATTTGGGTAGATTCGACAATATTGTTTTGAGGTAATTGGTCATTATCCCAATAATATATTTGTTCGACAGGTAGCCATTCAAGTTTTCCGTTCTTCCTTGCCAATAATCTTTTAAGATGTTTTTGAACTAAGTTCTTTTAGTGTATTGTAATCGGCATGTTTACTTCTTATAGCTTCTCTAAGCTCCCTATATCTTTCTGAATACCAAAACTATCTACTTTCTGTGATAGTAATATGTATAGTTGTTCAAGCGAAAGATTTGTAATATTTGTCTGTGCTCCCAAAACAAGTAATGAATAGATTTTAGCTATACTCTCAGGATTTTGATTAACTGTCAAATCTTCATAATTAAATTCTAGTCCGAATATTGTAGAATTTATTACAGAATATGTTAGAGGAGCAAATTGTTTATATGAACGCATTTGATAAGCCGTGAAACTATATTGTACAGTCTCAGGTTTTTATAGTACGATAAAACAAATTTATACTTGTATTTAAAATATTCTCAACTGATTTTTCATCTGAAACTAAAAGACATAATGCTTCTTTTAGTGAAAATTGGGAAAGAAAATCTTCTTCGGAACATAAGCATAATTATATAACTTCGTGATTTTGTTATTGCTATCAAAATTATCACAGTAACGATTATCTATTTGTATTTTATTATTCCCATCCCTTGCTGCTTCAAGATATGAATAGTTATTACCATAGTAAATGTGCTTTTTTTCGGTACCGACATGAGATACCTATTACTTTATATAGAAATTCAACTGCATCATTTTCATTCTCTGCACTAAAATTTCTTTCCATTCTGAAGCTGTCCCACATCAGCCACCATTCATCTACGCAATTTTCTCTTAACTCAAAGTTGCTGGAAAAGTTGAATCTTTCAATATCATTTCACAAAACAGGTTTTTCTCTCCTAATCTATTGATTAAATGAAATTCAGAAGAGAAAACCTAGAACGGTCTGTGGCCTGATTTTTTAAAAAACACCATGTTTAAAATGCGCATTTTTCTTTCATGTATTCTCCTATAGACAGCTTTCTATTTTTTTACGTATGGCAGTGTAATCTCCATTAGAAACAAATGATATATTTTGTATTTTCTGTAACAAGAACGTATCTGTGTATTCCAAATATCTTGAAGTCGGATATAAGTTTAGAGCTGACAGCCTTTATTTTTTTAGGCATTCCGGAGTATTGTGTCACCGGCCATACTTAATACATAAGCCGGATTACTGTCAATGGCTGTTATAATACTATTATTGCCATCTACCAATATATTTAATTTATTGCGGCAGCTACCATAACTTACAATTGCATCAATATATTTGGCACGTTCATCTATATCCATATATTGTTTGCCAATATCATTCAAGTCCTCATATAGTTCGTCCAAGGTTCGTTTCACTTTCTTTAAGAATTGTTCTGACAAATGTCCTTCATTTGAAAAGTAAGTTTCATTTTGGTTAGCTATATGATAAATTAATCTGTTGTTTTGATTAATGCAATAGTTCATCTAACCATTTGGACATTTTTTCTCCTAACCATATTGCGGTTTCTATATTAGAATAGCGATAATTAACTGTAGGCAGTATGTTGATATTATGGATTTGTTTTTCTATTGAATCTGAAAGTGATGAAAGTTTTGCTGATTCAATATCTGCTTTAGGTATATTTAATAAGTTGAATGCATCCCACATTTTCCCTTCTTCGGCAGCAGGTTGTTATTGGTTAAAAAAGCAGCAGATTTATACCCATTCTTCCCAATGCTTGTAATACCTGGTTATTCTTCTCTGATTGTACCAATGATTTCGTGATGCATTTAATTCGAAAGTCCCATGATATATAGCAGGAACGTTCAATCGGACATTAGTTGGAAAATATGAATGTAAAACTCTGCATATTTTTATATCACCCAAAGGATAGGCGACCGCAACTTCATATGTGCGATCTTCGGATTTATAACTGCTAACTACAAAATCTGATGTACTACCATTATCATCAATAGATATGGTTTGTATATTATTACATTTATCTATTGGATGTTTACGTTGTATAGTTCTAGTTTTTTCCTTTACAATTTATATGGATTTGATCTATATTTCTTAGAAACAATAAAACGGAAGATGGTAATTTGTTTAATTTTTGCTCCACATCATTTATTATTGTTCTATCCTTACAACATACTTCTATATATATCTGTTGTACAACAACCATTTGTGGTAAACGTATCTTTTTTAGTTATCTTGTCTGATTGAATTTCAGGGATAGATAATATTGGTAATGGGCATCCTTCTCTTTCCATTTCAAAAGATTGTGCATCCTTTTCTGATAAAGCACCTTCTTTAATGCCATTCTCCTTAAGAATATTCCATTCTTTATTCGCAATCTTTTCACTGAAACTGCATTGTACACCATTTGAATGAATAATTATTTCATCACTCCAATTAAGCAATGACCGAAATCCAAGTCCCTTATTACCAATTGGCTTAATAGCAGAATCCTTTGTATGCAATATCTGTCTTTGTAGATATAAAGGAACGCATAATAGACAACATACCACCTTTTGTAAATGGTCTTTTTTCCCCCAATTCTTTATATGAAGATGATTGTCTTCTGTTAAAAGTAATTCTACTTGTGGTGAACCTTCATCATCTGCATTTTGTATCATTTCGTATAATTCACGTCCAGAATATTCTGTTTCATGTCAAGCTCTATTTTCTTGTCTTGCCTGATTCGAGAACTAGTAAATTCTAATTGAGAGGTATATTCACGTTTATTAATAGTAAGTACCTCACTTTTGTATATCAATAAAATCGTATTCCATTATCTTTTTGTTTTATGGTTAAATATCAATCAAATAACAAAGATACATATCTATTAATATAATACAATTGAAATATTAAGCTTTCGTTAATATAAGATCCCGGTATATATGAAATTCATTCATCAGTGATTAGTGAAATATATGTGATTATACATTCTATTATTGAATTAGTTGTTTCATGGTCCAATAAGTAGAGTATAGGTTTTATTTTCAACCATTTAGATTTGTCAATAACCCAATTCATAGTATTGGAGATTCATTCAGTACTGGTTCGCAAGAATATTGATGATTGATTACCTGATTATTTGTTTTATATGATAAATAGATATCGGGTAATAAATTAACTATTAAATAGTTCACATAATGAGTTTCTGAAGATTAATAAAATATTCAATATGAATTTGTGATACAGAAGTTATAGTTAATGTAGGGAATATATAGGAATATTGTGAAACTAGAATTAGTAAGTAAACATTTAGAAGTTTTATACGGTTAAATTTCTGATTATCAAAATATTTTCGTATATTAGTATAGCAAAAAAGATTATAAAACAAAGGTATAACAAATAAATCCTATGATTATGGCAAGAACATTTACTATTACCAGTTATGGCAAGACTAAGGAATATCCAGAGAGCCAGCGTAAGAAAATGATTAAGGAGTTTGAGACGGCTATGCTTTGCTGTGATGGCAGTGAAGCTGAACGTTACAGGAATATATATGGTGACCTGGTTGCCGGTGAGAAGGAGTGTATGGACACAGAACGTCCATTGGGTCCTGAGCTTGAAGCAATGATTGAGCGAATGTTTGCTACTCAAAAGTAATATTCTACAATTGCAGATTTTTATGTTGCATACCTGTTTCTGATACGTCCAATCTTCTGAAGCAATTTCATTCTCAAATTTTCCGGATAAGCAATCTCCACCTTATCACCGAGAGCCAGTATTTCATCTACCAGTTCGTCAGTCACAAGAAGTGTGTAATCAAAAGACGTGAAAGTCCCCATATCATTCCTTTCCATCTGCGAATGGTGGAAAGGATGCTTTCTCAGATAATCTGCAAATGGACCATAAGCCCGTAGTGTAACCTCTTCCGGCTGCTGTCCGGTTGGAGCCACAACACCAATAGAGTCTGAAAGACGTTTGGCAAGTGAAAATCTGCAGTCTGTCTGAAACCTGTTTCCGCTGAGATAGATTTTGGTCAGTGCATCAAGAGGAACGGCACAGAACTCTGATCCGTTCCTATACCCAAGCAGATACCAGCGGTTATTAAACAGCTTCAAACCTTCCGGTTGTAAACGTCCTTCCACTTCATTGCCCCTGTCATTCGTGTAGAATATGTACAGTTCATGTCCATCGCTGATACATTCCGATATATCCGGCAGGTATTCAATACCGCTAGACATGTCAGGCAGTACGACACGATGGAACAGACACGGACTGCTTTTAAGAGCCACATCAATGATACGGCTGTTGAACAGCCAGTTGCGGCAACTGTCACCGAGTATTTCATCCAGATTCTGAATATAGTATGTATAGTCCTTTCTGTTGCACGCAATAACTATGTCGAAGTTCTCCTCAATCATCTTTCTGTGATGATGGAATGTGCGCAGAACTCAACGGCTTTCCATTGTATAGGAAATGGTGCTTCCAAATATCACAAAGCCTTTCAAAAGTAACCTTTCTTTCCTGATATACCCGTATGCAGCAACCAAATGTAGCGGTTGTAGATATTATTCATAAAATCACCTCTTGTAACTTGTTTAACTATCTAAATATAAGCATTATAAATGAGATATGCAAGAAATTTGCATATCTGTTTTGTACAATATTTTCACTATAATCCGGGCTGGTTTTCAGTACAGATTGATTATATCCATGCCTATCTTCCCTGCCTCCCTACAAGTATAGAATGTTCCTCCTAAAGTTGCCGGCATAATAGGCAATCAAACCGCATGCATGCTCCAGCATGAAGTCATTGCGTCTTAGAAGACATCCTTTGAAATAGTGTTCACTCAATACGATAACCCAGGGAAATTATATTCTGATAACGTTCATTTTCCATGGAAGCCACCGGCAGCTCTGTCTTCTGAAAGGTACAACGGCAATGAGGCGTATATCCGGATACTTTCCCTTCCAGTGACAATAGCCAGTTTCAGCGGCCATCAGGTCGAATCCTGGCGGCCATGCCTGAATAGAAGCAGGTAATGCCTGATTTGCATGCAAACGAGGTTGTGTCAAAATGCTGACACAGGCGCAAAGCCCAGACTTTCAAGCCCGGGTTTGTTATACCCAAAGTTTTCGTATCTTTTAGGCATAAAAGTTTTTCGTTCAGTTACATTTTCGTCCTTCCATTCCCAACCAAACCGTTCTTTTTCCACAAAGAATTGATGAAAACATAGCTGCGAACGACCCGGTTCGCATCCTGTTATTGACAACCTCACTAGAAGCTTTATAAGGAAACGGGCCGTTGTTAAAAATGATGTTCTGCATTAAGGTGATAATCTACGCCTACATGAATAATATCTATTCTTGCCGTAAAATAGAGAAGCACCTCCTTCGTGACATTCATTATATTTGGCTTGCCGGTAATGAGCATCCGGATTTTATCACGATCAACCGTTTTCGTAACCGTGTAAAGGAGGAAATAAATAATGTATTTACCCAGTTGGTTCTTGTCCTTGCCGATAAAGGCTTCATCAGCCTTGATGTGGAGTATATCGACGGCACCAAGATTGAATCCAAAGCCAACAAATATACTTTTGTCTGGCGCAAGACAGTCGAACGGAACCGTACGAGACTAATGGATAAAATCCGTATTCTCTTGGAGCAGGTGGATGAAACCATTGCACAGGAGAACTCTATAAAAGACACATCCGTGGAGTTTACTTCCTGCAAGCTCTCTAATATAGTGGATGAACTCAAAGAAGCCCTGGAACGCCAGCCTGCAACAAAGGATAAGGAAGAAAGAAAGCTCTGCGCAAAAAAGAAGAAGCAGGTCAGGGAACTTGAAGGGTATCGTGACAAGCTGATAGAATATGACAATCACCTTGATACCCTTGGAGAACGTAACTCCTATTCCAAGACCGATCCTGGTGCCACATTCATGCGCATGAAAGAAGATGCCATGAAGAACGGGCAGACCAAACCCGGATATAATCTGCAAATAGGTACTGAAAACCAATTTATCACAGACTTCTGTCTGTTTCCCAACCCTACCGATACACTGACCCTCATACCTTTTTTCCACTCTTTCCAGTACCGCTATAACCGTTTACCGAATATCTGCGTGGCAGACTCCGGTTACGGTTCGGAAGAAAATTACCGGTTCATGCAGGAGAATGGGATAGAAGCCTTCATCAAGTACAATTACTTCCATAAAAAACAGCGTCCCCGTTAGACAGAACATGAACCAACGTGACCATAGCGAGGAACATCACCGAAAGTGCCCGGTATAAAAACGAACAGTTGTTTTAAAGCCGGACAACGTATTATGGATACATCACCGAAAGTGCCGGTATAAAGCAAAAAGATGTTTGGACAAAGGTTGCCCTTTGCGTGGCAGTTGTTCAAAAAAAGCTAAACGGGGAACCGTATTATATGGAAGTCAACCACCGAATTAAACTTGTTGCCAAAATAGAGGAAAAAGTAGCATAGCCAAAGAAAATAGCAGAACTTGGGGTTAAATGAGGTTGTGCCAACGTTTTGACACACAACCTCCTTATTTCATCCAGCCTTCTGCGTGGAATAGTTCTGTGTCCCGTGAAAGCCAGTGGGACTTTGATTTTTCTGGATAATATTCCGTTCATAGTTCTATACTTATAATGGGTTCTTGCAAGGAAGATGCCTTCAATGACATTCGCCCGAAACTCTCCAGCTGATTAGCATACATCCGAAACTGATTCCGCGTGTGATTACATCGTCAAAAACAATGACTGCCTTTCCTTTGAACCACTCTTCATCAAACTCAATTATGCTCACCTTTCTGATTTCCTTTTCAGCCTTGCGGTTTTCATGAACTGCCAGCCTTTCTCCGCATACCCTTACATGGTCATATCCGTTTATCGCTCCTGTGAGTTCACATACCCTTTTGCAGAAGTCCATGTACCGGATTTCATTCTTTCTTACCGATGATGCCGGAACCGGAATGAATACCAACTGTGAGCATCTGTTGCCGTGTTCCTCAATCATTCTTGCTGCCGTCATCTGTGCCACCTCTTCATGAGACCTTCCGTCCTTGAAGTCATAAACCAACTGTCTGTCGGCGATTTCCTTCTCGCCCACATTCTGAATACGTTTGGGAAAATACTTGCAGAACCATGTCTGTGGCTTTTCCAACTGCTTTCTGATGTTTCGTCCATCTGTACCATACGCTCTGATTTTTTTCCCTTCTGTCTGCAAGTTTTTCAGCTTGCCCGAAGGATATTTTTTGCAGTTCTCAGAAGCGCAGGCATTCAATAAGGCAAACTTCAAGGAAAGCTGAAAATACGCTCAACCACGTTTGAGGAAGATTTTCAGCCCTGTGTTTGACGTTTGCAATGCCGGAGATACCTTTGCAAAAAATATCTGAAGAGGCATGCTGAACAAACCTGTGGCTGTAATGGTACATTAGGATAACCATGTATCCCTTTCACATCAGATGTTTTCAGATAATAAAATGCACCCGTTTCAAGGGTGACAGTGTTGACAGAGAATATCTGCCAGTGTATCAGATACTTCATACAGAAATCATACGTTGACAAACGTTGACAGACGTAGCCACAATTTTCAATACGCTAAGAATCTGTAGCCAAACGTTGACACACTATAATACTCTATTCTTTATAAGAAAAAGTAAGAAAGAATATAATATACTGTGTTACAGTAGCTTCCCAGTCAGACCTTATGCCGGATTTACATTGGATTTGCTGTCAACGCTGTCAACCACTGAATATATGCCTTCCTGATTTTCATAAAAAGATTCGTTATCAATCGCCTTACCCCAGCCGTATTGAATATGACGGGTAACACATAATCCATCGTATTCCCACAATCTCGGAATAATCCCATATTTGACGTATTGACTACTAATAATCAGTTATTTACATTTGCGGTATCCCACAAACGAAAAAGATTAACCAGCATGAGATATAATGAAAGTCGTTCCGGAAAAGACATATTCAGTAAAAGAGGCTGCACGCTATCTGGGTGTCCACCGCTGCACCATCTATTCCTATATCCGCCACCTGGAAAAGCCGCTGGCTTTCCTTAAGATACCGGATAAGGCAAAAAGAGTGTTCAGAGGAACTGACCTGATAGCCTACAAAGGAAACCGGTCTGCCAAAACGTGGCCGCAAGCGTAAGAAACACTGTTAGTTCAGTCTGTCCCATGGAATGGTATCCAGGACATTATATTTGGCATTCATAGCAGCAAGTTCAAGAGCCAGCAGCCTTGCCCTTAGCTTGACATCCTCCATGTCAGCCACGGCCTGAAGGAACTCCGACGGCTCCATTGCTCTGACTGAATCATCCATTCCTTTGCACATTGTTCAGGAACAGCGGCACTGACGAAAGAGAATATTTCTTTAGCTATGCAGCCGGCTGTACCGTTACCGGCTTCAATGGTAAAACAGAACGGCACACCGCTCGAAGTCTTCCGTTTGAAATTGAGAAACCGGATTCCATCCATGTTTTCCATAGAAACGCTCCACCCATGCCGGGCAGAGATATTAAAAATATTACGACAATTTTCCATTTACCATGCAATTATAGTTTTGTTTTCATTTACCTGCTATAATAAGCAGCCGGTCTTGTCCGTGACGGATAGGACCGGCCACTTCTGTTTTTCATACAGCCTATTCAAACCTTGCAAGGAAGTCCTGAAGCCTGCTGTCCTGAATCTGTTTCAGCGGAACCGGTTGAAAGTTCTGCTGCTGTCTTACAAGCTTGCCAAACCCCTGAGCACTCAGGTCAAGCTTCCACATCCGAAAGCTCATTGAGGGAAATATACCCGTATTCATCCTCCATGAGTCCGATTACGATACCGAATAGAATCACATCGTCATCCTCCTGTTTCCTTCAAGGATAAACCACCTTACAGAACCAAGGGCAAAAACCGCACGGCAAACAGCTTCCTTTCCCTTGCCGTCCTGGGAGTAGAGCGGATAACCCTCCAGAGCTTCCGCCAGTTGTGTCGTCATCAATCTGCACATATCAGTAAAAATTAAAAAATTGTTTGATATTCATTCTCCTTGCTCGCATAACATTTGAATTTTGAAGTTCTGATTCTTTTCCCTCCAGTAAAGCTCATTGAGCTTCATGGCCGGGAAAAACTGTTTTATGTGCATTTGTGACTGCGGAACAGAGGGAGAAAAAGACAAGTGTGAAGTCTGAGAATGCAGACGGAATGCCCAAATTTTTGAGGCATGAGAAAATTTGCGGAAGGCTGCCGTCAAGTCCTCCGACTGAAAGCGCAAGCGTCACTTGGCGTTTCTCCAGTCCGCAGTACCTTTGCACATAAGAAACGGTTCCGGCTATGATGCTCCAATGTTTTCCTGACATTCAGTATTCAAAGATTTCTGAAGAGCATAGTATCCGTTTTCAGACAAACCACCGGTAACCGGTTGCCAATGTCAGAGCCTTTAAAGTGAAGAGCAGCGTAACCTTAAAGGCTCTGTCTTTGACAACTGTCCTGATTTATCTGCATGATAGGATGAACCTATCGGCTGAAACTTGCCTTGTATCACAGATACGAAGCAAGTCAGCCGGTAAGTTTCCGTAGTATAAAGGCAAGTTGTTCCGGCATCGCATGAAATACGAACAGTCGGAACCAGCTTGCCTGTATTTTAAAACGAGTATTCAAGGATATAGGACGTTCCGTCAGTGCAAGCTTTAGCCTGTATAATCGGGACGGTCTGCTTGTTTTCATTTTCAGACATATTATCGATAACCAGTTGTCAATGTCAGAGCCTTTAAAGTGAAGAGTAGCGCAACCTTAATGGCTCTGTCTTTGGTAACTGCCCTGATTATCTGCATGATTGTATGAACTGTCAATGGGGTGAAACTTGCCTGGTATTGTAGATACGAAGCAAGTCAGCCGGTAAGTTTCCGTAGTATAAGGTAAGTTGTTTCGGCATCGCATGAAATACGAAAAGTCGGAACAGCTTGCCTGTATTTTAAGATAGGTGTTCAAGAATATTACTTTCCTCTAGTATTGCAGGCTTTAGCCTGACATCTACGGGAGATTTTGATGTTAAACACATATATTGATAGCTAGTTCAACTGCTAGGTGTTTTGAAAATGATTACGTAATGCCATTTAAATAACTGCTAATTATATTCAATATTTAAATAGTGCCCATAATTGATAAAAAGAAAGATATTTAATAAATTTGAATTATATATTATATATGGTATTTCGTACATTTGTATTAATTCTATATGATGTCAAGATAGAATTAAGATGAATGTATTTGCATCTTCATTGATACTGTTAATTATATATAATTTAGGGTTTTTTGTTCATCTAGGATATTAAACAAACTGAATTATAACAATCTAACAAAATAATTTAAAACATGAAACAATATTATTTTCTTAATAAACATAGACAATGGAAAGGACCTTATAATTATTTACGAATGTTATACTTGTGTTTAAATGGTACAGTAACTATGCATTCATTTGTTTGGAATAATAAAATGAATGGAGAGAGTGTTAATACACCAACTGAATCTATTTATGCTCGTAAATATGCCTTTCATGTTTTCCCAAAGTGGGTATTTAAAGATTATTTAAAAAGTCTACTTTATCAATAATATAAAGAAATTAAGATTTAAGTTTTCTAGAAAAAAAGAAGATTTTAAGTTTACAGAACCAATTCAAATAAAGTTCAATCCAAGTAAGATTACTCAATCGTATTTAATACCTTCAATAGTAACAATTAATGACTTCATTGCACCAGGAGACTTTTAAAGTTAAGCTATTATATTTAGAATTTCAAGGAGATGTTCCAACTGTGAAATGCACAGAGTATCAATTAAATTATTTTTAGATGACAAGCCAGGGATTAAATTTGAGATTTCAATGACTGTTCCTCCCTTTAGTCCATGGAGTAATGCATGAAGAATCTTATGGATTGCATAGAGAAACTATGGCTCAAGGGAGAAAAAACAATTATTCATATTCAAAAAAACAGTGTTTTTGATTTTGAGACAAAATTTCCAACACAACCTCAAGTACTTAAAGGTAGATTTAAAACAGGCCAATTTTCATATTGATAGTGAATATGAAAACCAATTTAACAGATTAATTATATTAATACAAGATGATAAACCTATTAGTCCTCAAAATATTCTTGAAACAACTGGATATAATGTTTATGATAATGATAGTTTTAACATAAATCAATCATTAATCGGCTTGTCATTTAAAACAGGTGGTCCTTATACTACTTTGAACATTGCTAAATCAAGTTATAATTTTTATAATGTAACGGATGTCAAATCTAAACGTACATTGTTAGTGATTGAAAGCCAAAATAAAGAGGATCTTGATGTATTTAGGCAAAAAGCTGAAGTTATTAGAATTGCTTTTGCAATTTTAATGGTAGATTTTATGGTGATACTTGTTGTTATGTTCGTTCTAATGATTCGTCTTTTAAAGAAATTAATGGTGCATGGCTTGAAATAGAAAAAAGAATCAGTAATTTCTGCTCGTCAAATTATTAATTTTGAATCATGTAAATACGTTAAAAAAGAGTTGCCTGCTAATAGAGTATCATCGGAACAGTTTTCACAACTTTGTGAGAAATTATACAATGATAAAGAGTTATTTCGTGTTTTGAAATTGTTATAAGTGCCATTGGAAATAAAGATCCTATACAACAAGGAGCTTTATATGCAGTAGCATTAGAAACATTAACTACTAATTTAGGTGATAAAGAATCTAAAAAGCCTATAGAAGATAGAAAGATAGCTTCAGAAGTTGTCAAGGAACTAAAAAGTACTTTAGAGAGATATAAGAATAAAATTTCTGAAGAAAGTTTTAATATCTTGGATAAAAAGATTAATTCAATTAATTCTCCTACTAATAAGGATAAGCTGATAAAGACATTTGCTAATTATGGTATTGAACTTTCAAATGAGGATGAACAAATAATAGGAAAAAGGAATCTTTATCTTCATGGAAGTAAACCATTAAAGACCAGTGATATATTTGAACTAACGCAAATATCATTAAGATTACATACTCTAATTGTAAGTCTTTTATTAAAGTATACAGGGTATTCTGGCCATGTTGTTAATTTGGACTTTTATGCTCATCTATTAGATGAGAAAAGAAGGAATAATTTCCTTTTGGAATTTAGTAGCAAATTAGATGAATTAATGCAAGAAGTTCGAAGCTACAATGGAAAAGGGATAATGAAAAATTGAATGCTCTAATAATTAAAATAAACATGGAAATGTGCTCTATTGATGATGTGCTAATTCGTAAACTACCAACTTTGTACTAAAATATGCGATATTATGAGTAAAGATATAAATCGACTGAAAGTTGTTTTAGCTGAAAAGAAACGTACAAACAAATGGTTAGCAGAACAATTGGGCAAGGATATCCCACTATTTCTAAATGGTGCACTAATACCCGCGCAGCCAAATGTTGAGACTTTAGTGGAAATAGCAAAGCATCTAAATGTTGACATACAAGAGTTATTTTGGCCCATTGAAGAAAATGGTAATAATCAATAGAATTAGTTCTAATAATGGAAGATAATAAGAGAAATATTCTAAATGGGCAGATAAATAAAATACAGGATGTTATTGATTGGTTAACTATCAACTTTAATCTATTAGATGTTGTTGATGGAGTTATTTTTTATGGAAATTGTAAAAAGAAAATTTTAAAAACTGTTTTCAAAGTAAATATGGCAAATATAGATATACAGAATACTTCTTCAAATATAGATACAAAAGGCATTTCATGGGTTGAAAGAATTTTTCTCATCCAGAAAGGACTATAAGACTTGCAACTTCTTTCAGTGGAATAGGTGCTATTGAATATGCGTTTAAAAGATTGGGACTCAAATCTAAAATTATATTTGCAGGAGATATTGACAAAAATTGTAAAAAATCATATTTTGCCAATTATGAGATAGAAGAAGAACAATGGCATACAGATATAAGAGATTTTGATGCTAGTCCATATAAAGGTAAGGTTGATATATTTGTTGGAGGCGCTCCATGTCAAGCGTTTTCTATTGTAGGTGAACAGCGTGGTTTTGAAGATACTCGTGGTACATTGTTTCGAGAATTTGCTCGAATAGTAAAAGAATGTCAGCCTAAAGTTTTTATCTTTGAGAATGTTCAAGGCTTATTTAAACATGACAAATGGTCGTACTTGGCAAGTTATCTATAATACATTTTGTGATTATTGTGGTTATGATGTACATTATCAACTTTTAAATGCTCGTGATTACGGTATACCTCAAACACGTGAAAGATTATATTGGTGTCGGTTTTAAGAAACAAAATTTAAGTATCCGCCCCAATACCTTTACCATATAGGATGTATGATTTTCTTGAAGATTATTCTGAATGTGATTTCTTTAATAAAGATAAAAATGTTAAGTTTTTAGCTGGTAATAGGAACGTAGTAAATTACTTTCTGAAGGGAAAGTAAAAAAGAAGAATTTAATGATTTTATCTTCAAGGTTGATCAAATTGCAGAGACAAATATTATTTGTCAGAAAAGGTGGCTAAATATGTATTATGTCCGGGTACTAAAACATTTAAAAACCCCTATCAAAACAGATTTAGACATTGCCCGTCCTTTATTGCAGTCAATGCATAAAATGCAACCGTGCAGGTGTTGATAAATTATGTTACTGGTATAAAAAGAAAAGAATTGATGGACTCAGAAAGCTTACACCTAGAGAATGTTTAAGACTGATGGGATTTAAAGATGATTTTAAGATCGTAGTTAGTGATACTTCTATGTATATGGAAGCTGGTAATAGTATTGTTGTTGATGTCCTCATAGCTTTATTGAAGCAAATGGATATAACTAAATATGGAGTAAAATGAAGAATAAATACGCTGAAATTCAAAATACAAAGGCCAATATTGATTCAAGTCCGATAAGTTGGCAAAATCGACAGTTCTCTATATCCTACGAGGACTATTAGGCTTGCAACATCCTTCAGTGGGATTGGCGCAATAGAACATGCATTCCACCGTCTTGGACTAAATTGTGAAATACAGTTTGCCGGTGATATTGACGAAAACTGCAAAAAGCTTATTTCGCAAATTATTCCATAAGAGAAGAACAATGGCATACAGATGTACATAATTTTGATGCTAGACCTTTTAAAGGTAAAGTTGATTTATTTGTTGGGGAGCACCATGCCAGGCTTTTTTCTTTACGTGGAAAACACGGTGGATTCTCAGATACACGTAACCCTTTTTAGAGAGTTTGCAAGAATTGTCATTGAATGTCAGCCTAAAGTTTTTATTTTTGAGAATGTAAAAGGCATGTTGAGTCATGATAAGGGCCGTACATGGGAGACTATTAAGGAGACGTTTGAAAACGACTGTGACTATGATGTGTATTATCAAATATTGAACGGTAAGGATTATGGTGTTCCACATAGTCGTGATCGTATTTATTGTATAGGCTTTAAGAAGGAAACTGACTTTAAATACCCGGCTCCAATCCCTCTTACCAAGACATTATATGATTATCTTCAAAGTTCATTTGACAAAAGTATTTTCTTAAAAGAAAAGGTGTAAAATTTCATTACACGTACTATAAATCGTCAAAAGTTATACCCAAGTAAATGGCAAGTATCATGCTTTGTCAAAAGCGAAACCAACAATTTAATTGGCATGGCGATTTTGTATTTCATCCTAAATTGAAAGAGGATTCACTTACCCCAGATTCCGATGAGAATCTTTATTGTGTAAGTGATTTTGAAGAGAACTATTTCAATATATCCAACATAGAAAGATATGCTATACAATTAGATGGAGAATGTGGAAATGTTGTTAGAGCTAATATTGATGAAGTTGACAATCAATATGGTAGATTCAGAAAACTTACGCCAAGAGAATGTTTAAGGTTAATGGGATTCGACGATTCTTTTAAAATAGTATGTTCTGATACTGAAACATATAAACAGTCTGGTAATAGTATAATAGTAGATGTTTTAATGGCTTTATTAAAACAAATGGATATAACTAAATACGGTGGAGGATTATGGCAGATGTAATATGTAGATGGCGTAATGCCACCCCAAAAACAGTTTGTGAGTTTGTAAAGATATTACCCCATAAAATGATGAGTTCGGAAGATTTTAGGTCGAAAATGGAACCTGAGTTCTTTCGAACAGCTTACCAACTGGCTTGTCAATTGGGGTTATATTACGAAGATAAAGGTATTTATATACCTAGATTTGAGAATAATATATCAAAGATGAAGCTCACAAGTATTTAGAGCATTGATTCATTGTTATTATGCGCCTAACCCCTTTACACAAAAGTTTAAAAGAGTTAGAAACGCCTGTGTTCTTAGTAAAAGAACTGGTTAATTTTTTAGAGGCAAACAATGGTACAGCTGATTTAAATCTTGCCATGACAGCCATATTTAAAGACCATATGGGAAACATGGATATCATATCCAACGCTCTAAATAATTATTCTAAAGTTATAAATGTAAATAAAGAAGGGATTGCAACCTTAAAACCTCAATATAAAGAAGTTATGAATAATATGCCAAATAGACAAGATAAAGAAGCATTCTTTAAGAATTTTGATTCTTCTGATAAAGTAAATATTGAAATTGCAGCTTCAATCTACCGCCCATATATTACTGCAATCAAGTCAAACCTTTTCTCCTCCTTGCCGGTATCTTGGCACTGAAAGAGTCGAATTGTACGTGAATTGGCCCGGGCTTGTTGGGATTCGAGTTCTGAAGAATACAAAGCGCAAAAACCTAGTAACTTTGAGATGGTACAGGTGAAACCGAATTGGCATGACAGCAGTGAATTGATCGGTTATGTGAGCCGAATTAATGGAGAAAGATATGTTGTAGGTCCATTCTTGAAGTTTATGGTGAAGGCATTATTGAATCCTGATGTGCCTCATTTCTTATGTTTGGATGAGATGAACCTGGCCCTCTGTGGAACAGTATTTTGCTGAATACCTAAGTGTTATTGAGTCACGCAAGATTAATGAGAAAGGAGAAGTAGTCACTGACCCTATCATTGACTATGAAAATACAGAAGCTTATAAAATCTGATAGACCAATTGTTCATTGGAAATGAAAGTGAACGCCAGGAATATCTTACAGAGAAAAACGGAAAACGTTTATCGTTACCGGCCAACTTGATTGTAGTGGGTACGGTAAACATGGACGAGACGACTTTCTCATTCTCCCGGAAAGTACTTGACAGAGCAATGACTATCGAAATGAATGATGTTGATTTGTACGGTGGATTGAAGCAACGTTATGAATCTATTGGCAAATTATCAAATAATGATTTAGTAGGAACTGCTGTTGAAGGTGTAGATGTTTATACTTTGAATCAAGAGGTGTGTGATAAGACATTGAATTATCTAAAAGCAATTAATGATGTGCTTGAAGGAACTCCATTCAAAATAGCTTACCGTACCCGTAATGAGTTTTTGCTGTATGTGGTGAACAATCTGCCTTATAATAAGGATGCTGAGAATAACGAGTTGCCTCAAGACTATGTGATAGCCCGTGCACTGGATGAAATTACGAGCATGAAGATTTCTCTCACGCATTGAAGGAGATGATAGTAAGGTGAGTGATGTTTTTTGACTAATCTATCTGATATTATTGAAGAGAACTTGAGTAATATTTCCAGCGAAAGACCTCTTGAAGTTTCCATTTCTCTTTCAAAAAAAAGAGATGAGAAATAGCTTTCTTCGGATATACCAGTTTTTGGAGTTAATATTCTAAAGTTATGGAGTTACTTACAATTACGCATACTGATTTTACCATGAGTATTGAATGTAATAAGTTCGATGCTATTTGGAATAAAGCTAGAATAATATAGGTGAGCAAGGGCTTCTCTCCAGTTATTCCTGGTCTGATGGCGTATTGTCAGTCGTTCGCCATACAGAAGGCGAGGACATTTTTTATAGAAAAAAAGAACAGAAAACTCATGCTGTTTTTTTTTGATAATGCCGACTATCCTATATGGGTTGAGTTTAGGATTACGTAAAAGATGCAAAGTTCGGATCTTTGTTACAGGGAGATAACGAACGTTTTACGTATCGTAAACATATATTGGCTGGTTTCCTAAATTATAAGAATGAAATAGGACGTAGTGAGATACGTCTTGTTTACAAGACAAAGGAAAAATCAAGCACTTCATATTTTCATTTGAGGTATTAAGTACGAAACTCAATTACCATGAACATTGGCGCAGTATTCTTGAAGATATTGAACGTGAATATCGTATGCTTTCGCTCGACTATATGAAGCGTACTTACCATGGCTTTTCACCTGAACAGAACGGAGATACACCAGAGATTGTGTGGTGGAGTATTTTTTCCGAAGAACAAGAGAAGTTCATACGTGCCTGTAAGAATATAATTGAGAGGCCACGACACAGATTACGTGGACAGGAAGTTTATATGCGTGCAGACAGGCTGAAAATTATACCAAGAGGTATAGAGAACGAACTGGCTGAACACCGTAAGGAAAGCACTCATTTTACCGTGTGGAGGAACCAGGTACAGAATAACGACACGCAAGAAAATCGTTTCCTCAAATTTGCTTTGGATCAGATAACCAGAAATATGAGTCTCTGAAAAAAAAGAATTGAAGGGCTGAATAATATTTCAGAAGTAAAGAAAAATGAGATGACTGATGTATTTATCAGACTTCAACGTTTGCAACGTAATCCCTTTTTCCGAACAATCGGGCGATTCAAAGGTTTTTAATCAAGAGAGTTTAATACTACATAAGGCAACTGGATATAGTCAAGTCTATCGCACATGGAATCTGCTCAGACGTGGATATTCGCTTTATGATGGAATGTTCCGTCTCCAAACAAAGGACATAGCCACTCTATATGAGATATGGTGTTTTATAGAGGTAAGTCATATAGTGAAAGAGCAATTGCATTTGACAAACGAGGAAGTTGAACATCGCAAATCGCATGGAGATGAATGGAGTCTTTACATGGGAATTAGGTAAAGGTGAGCATTCGCGAATTCTCTTCAAAAAAAGACAATGTGGAGCTGGCTGAGTTAGTGTATAATCCTAAGACTACAGATCAGGGAAAACACTTCAATTGGGATGAGTAATCTTGTGGTTCTACCGTTCCCCAGTAAGCCTGATATTGTTTTACAGTTGACAAAGAACGATCTGCATAATAAAATGAAATTCACGTACCTGTTTGACGCAAAATATCGTATTGAGGGAAAGAAGGTAATGTGGATGTACCACCTGATGATACCATTAATCAGATGCACCGTTACCGTGATGCCATTTATTATAAAGAATATGATTATGCTCCATTAAAGAAAGAAGTTATTGGTGGGTACATCCTGTTTCCTGGTGATGGAGAACCGATGGATGTGCAGATGTCTAGGTTCTACAAGTCAATAAAAGAAGTGAATATCGGTGCATTTCCATTACGACCTAAAGACAAAGAAACAGAAAACTTTTACAACACTTCGTTTGCCGAACTTATAAACAAGAAATCAACTGAAATAATCAATCGTGTGATACCACAGAAAAAGGTACATTCGTAGAAGTGGGCAACCGTGTCTTGATAGGATTGGTTACAAATAGTAGCCGTAAAGGATATTTACAAAGTTTCCTTGACGGTACTGCAACTCTATATTACACAGGCAGTCATTTTCCGACTACTATAGCATTACAAGACCTGCATTATTTCATGCCTTACATGAAAGGACAGGGAATTCGTGATGTATGAGATTGTACGGGTTAGGACCATTACTGCTAAAGCTAAACAAACTGAAGGAGGAAGAAGGTAAGGATGATCTTCGCCTTGCTTTCAATTGCGATTTGTTCGTGAACAATATAATGAATTCCAGCCAATCAATACAAGTAAGATGGCGAATAACACATTCATTGATACGACATTCGATATTTTGGGAGAATTTTTAATTGATAAAATTTAATTCAAATCTTATGGGCATAGAGAAACTTACTTCCGATGAAATTGCCGATTCGTGGCAAGGCCAGTTTCTATTTAAAAAAGAAACCTGTTCCAGTAAAGGTTTACGCTCACCTCAAATCGGTGCATTGCATGCTTTATTGGCACATGTTGAAGATGGTAATGAAAGTGCAATCATTGTAATGCCAACGGAGACTGGTAAAACTGAAACAATGTTAGCCTTTCTTGTTGCAAATGTTTGTAAAAGTTTTTGTAAATAGTACCTTCGGATGCTCTTCGTAGTCAAACATGCAGGAAATTCAAGAAATTGGGACTGTTGAAAGATTTAGGAGTAGTTCCTTATGACATCAAGATGCCTATTGTTTCTATGATAAAGAATGCGTTGGATGATTTGGAATGGAAAAAGATAATTGATGAGTCAAATGTCATTATAACAACAATGGCGTCTGCAGAAAAAATATCTCCTCAAAATCAGATCTTATCTTAGAGAAAAATATCATTTTTATTTGTGGATGAAGCACATCATTCAAAAGCGCAGACATGGGATGCCTTTATTAAGGTCTTTCCACCAAAGAATGTTGTAATGTTTACTGCAACTCCATTTAGAAATGATGGGCAAAAATTGTCTGGAAAAGTCATTTTTAATTTCTCTCTAAGAAAAGCCCAAGAGCAAGAGGATACTATCAAAGATAAATAATTATCAAATAACCAAATATTCAGAAGAAAGAAGCTGACAAAGCTATCGCAGCAAAAGCTGTTTTCTGTTTTAGAGTCAGATTTAGCACAAAAGGATTTGACCATATAATTATGGCAGATGCAAAAAGTAAGACACGTGCAGAACAAGTTTACAAAGTTTACAAACACTACGATAAGTATTCTCCTGTTGTTTGTGTATAGTGGTATGCCTGGTGCTTATGCCATATTGAAAGCTATTAAAGAAAAAAAACATCGTATTATTATATGTGTCAATATGTTGGGAGAAGGATATGACTTACCTCAACTAAAAATAGCTGCAATTCATGATGAAAGACAGAGTCTTGCGGTTACATTACAGTTTATCGGACGCTTTACTAGAACCAATGATATAAAACTCGGAACTGCTAGTTTTATTATAAACATTGCATATCCACCATTGAAAGAAGAAATCAATTCTTTGTATCAAATGGATGCTGACTGGAATTATATTTTACCTAGATTAAATGATGAAGCGGCAACACAAAAGCAGTCTTTATCTTCTTTTTAAGTGATTTTCACGGAGATTTGAAAGATGAGATTTCTTTAAAGAAGATATTCGTCCTGCATTAAGTGCAGAGATATTTATCACAAACTCAACAACGACTTCTTTCGGAAATTGGAAAAAAGCCCTTAATAATTCCAAACAGTACGACTACATATTGCATTCAAAATCGAATGATACTCTTGTAATAGTTCTTGGGAAAAAAACAAATGTATTATGGGGAGATACTCAAACTGTTCAAAATCTAAATTGGGAAATAATAGTGGTTTATTTTGATGCTCAATATAGAAAGAATATACCTTAACTCCTCAATAAAACTGAATGGAGAAAGTTTTCTAAAACATTTATTCTCTAATCCCATAAAATATCAGGATGATAAGATGTTTAGAGTTTTCTCAGATGTACTCAGACTCCGATTATTTAATGTTGGTGCAAGGCTTCCTAAAGGAAAAGACATTTCATATCAATCATACTATGGGAGTAGTGTACAAGATGGTTTGGATTTGTTAACACAAGGCAGATTACAGAAAAACAACATTTTTGGTGTAGGTTACAGAAATGGCCATCTTACAAGCATAGGATGTTCCTGTAAAGGAAAAAGTGTGGTCTAGGGAAAGAGCTGATTTACAGCATTATCAGGAATGGTGCAAAGAAGTCGGTAGAATTATTTCTGATGAACGCATTGATCCTAACATTGTTCTACAGAATACGCTTAAATTTGAGAAAATGTCATCTTTTCCCAATGTTGTTCCAATTAGTATGGATTGGAATCCTGAAATATATGAACATTACGCCCCTAATGCTTAAGTTGGGAGATAATATACTTAGTTTTGATGAATTAGATTTGACAATAGAAGAAGATACCACTATTGGTAAAGATATTCTGTTCAGCTTTTAGATATGAAGATAGTTATTGTAAATATAAGATGACTATTAATAATCAAAAAAATAATATATACTAAAATAAGTGGGAGTGAAATAAAGTTTTATAAAGGCAATTTAGATGAATCTTTGGAAGAATTCCTTGAAGATAGTCCTATGACTATTTTTATGCTGATGACAGTGTCTCATATGGCGTTAATTATTGTAAGCCAAAGCGTCATGCTGATGAGATTCCTGAAGGCTTGATTACAACTTTGTCCTGGGAAAATGTAGATTTGTCAAAAGAATCTCAGCATTCAGCACCATATGAAACAGATTCTATACAATATTATATGTCACAGAATCTTTGGAACCAATATGAATATCTTATTGATGATGACGGAAGTGGTGAAATTGCTGATTTAGTGGGAATAAATAATTCTGAAAGAGTTATTGATATTACTCTTTTCATTTGAAATTCGCTAAAGGAGGAAAATTTCAAAAAAGTATTGAGAATCTATATCAAGTATGTGGTCAAGCTCAAAAATCAGTACGTTGGAAATATATTGGTGGATATAAAGTTTTTGATCATATCTTGAGAAGAAACGAAAAAAAAGAGCAAAAGGGAAAAGCAGCAGTTTATTAAAAGGTAACATTAAAGATATTATTAAGTTACGTGAAGAGGCATCAAACAAGAAGGAATTACGCTTTCACGTGGTAATTGTACAACCTGGTATGAGCAAATCAGAATGTACTCACGAAATGAAAATTTTATTAGGTAATACAGTCCGAGTACTTCATGAGATGGCTAATATTGATTGCCGTGTTATTTGCAGCAAATAATATACAAGTTATCCATTAATGTTTAATGTACTAATGAATTATGGCAGATCGGTTAACAAAGGAACAGAGACATAAAAATATGTCTGCTATACGTGGCAAGAATACAAAACCAGAATTACTAGTCCGTAAGTTCTTGTTCAGCCGAGGCTTTCGCTATCGGCTGAATCATCCTCGTCTGCCGGGGCATCCTGATCTTGTATTGCGGAAATACAGAACTGTAATATTTGTAAACGGCTGTTTCTGGCATGGCCATGACGGATGCAAATATTTTGTACTACCGAAAACAAATTCTGAGTTCTGGAAGGACAAAATTCAGAAAAACAAGGAACGTGACATAAAAGAGCAAAAAGAGCTGGCTTCCATGGGATGGCACTGCATAACAGTATGGGAATGCCAACTTAAACCGGCACTTCGTGAACAGACATTAAAATCACTGGAGTATACGCTTAATCATATTTTTTTGAGCGACAGAAGGGTAAAACCTTATGAGGATTATGAAAGTGAACATTTGTTGGCTGCTGAACCTGATTGTGATTGATAAATTTCAGTTAAGAAGAAAGTCTAAATATAGTATCTGAAACGCCACAGATGACTATATTTAGACTTTTATTTATTTGGTCGTATATATAAAATTACCGGCCTGGATTTATGAGGTTGATCTTTCGGTGTCTCCTGAATAGTTCCTGACTGCATAGAGTAAAGCCAGGCCTTATTCTCCTTTTGCCCTTCCACTTCAGTAGAAGACCATAACCAGCATTCACCCGGATTCAGATTAATCGGAGTTCCCCCGACTTCAGTTATACATTCATTAATCTGATACCGAACAGAGAACAGAAATGAGAGCTGCCGGACAGAAGGAATATAGGCCGATTGTCCATAACTCCACAGATCAAAAGACTTGATAGCCATTGGTGATTGGACTTCATCATTGTTGAACAAAGAATAGGTATTCTCATTTCCGTCCTCATCAGTCAATGATGCAGAAGTACCCTGGTCAATACCAAGACTGTCGGCAAAAAGCCAGCGGTTCCATATCATGAATGTAAACTGCATAACCAAGATTGTCAGCATCAGACTACGGTTTACATGGAAAACTATGGCAACAGCTTTCTTGTCAGATTGCTTGAATCTGTCCATGGACAATATATTTCCGTCCGAACAAAACCACATTGCCGACTTGAAGGGGAAGATAAAAGGCCGTCATCTTCTTCATGTTCACAATGACAGGAAGTGAGCATCAGCCCCTCCATGCCAGTATCGGTAATAAAAATCTTTTCAGTTTCATAACAATGGAATTTCAAATGACCTGATTACACATTGCGCTTCCTTGTCCAGAATGAACCAGTATTCAGAACGGTATGGCTGTCCGTCAGAATCAGTGGCCATACTCTATCTTTACCTTCCATCCGCTGAACGGCTTGCGTTCCTGCCCGACTTCATCACCTGCAGGCTTCAGTTCCCCCGTAACCATCAGAGAGCGGAGTGCCGTCATGGCGTCCATCTGACGTTTCATCTGTCCGGACATCCCGTGACATTCTGAATCCGGATTATCAAAAATCCGTATCCTCCATAAACCTGCGGCTGATTTTTCATCATGGCCACAGAAAAAGCCATTTTCTCCTTCATGCTAACATACTCACGGCCAAAGACAGAATCCGGTTTGCTGATACCGACAATTTTTACGGATTCCGGATTGTCCACGGAAGCCATCAGTGCCTTTTTTGCAATATCCTGCGCCTCGTTCGCTGTTGTCGGAACAGCCGGTTCCCATTCCGAGCAGAACTGCCACTGCAGGCAGTATCAGAAGTTTCTTTCCCTGTTTCATATCTTTACGATTTGAAGTTTATCCGGAGCCAGACCGAGACGCTTGCGGTAAATGGAACCGTCCTCCCGGTACATCTCCAGTTCGGATGAAGTAATGTTTTTCTCACAAAGTTCCTTCGCCTCTTCCAGTGTCAGCTGATGGCCGCCTATATTCCTCCATATGGCGAATGAACACGGTGCTTCCTGATTGCTGTAGTTGGAACAGTTGAAAGCCTTGGTACCCACACGTACCTCGCCGCCGCAGTGCGGACACCTGCCGATAACAGACTGCATATTGACTGCACTGTCATCAGCAAGTTCCAGCACCGTCGGGAAAGTCTTTCCTTCCTTGGTGGAAAAGCCGTCCAAAAGGATGCAGCGTTTCTCTAAAAATTCAGCAATCTCCCCGTCATTCATTTTTTCCGGTTGCCGATGATGGCATTGATGTTGAGCACACAAGAAGGATGCTCACCTGTGTGTTTGTTTTCGCAGCGATACCCCTTGCAGGTCTTCACCACGTTGCCGCCGCAGAACGGACAGCGTCCTATAATCTTCTTTTTCTGAATCCATATTCTGATAAATTACATTGTTTGAATTAATTGAATGAGAACCCCTCGGTTCCAGTCCGCAACGATTCCTCCTATGATGTTCTTGCCGGACATCACGCTTGCCCATCCTTCCGGGTCAAGAGAGAACCAGAGGTCGTTCCAGAGAGTGTGCGTACCTGCCATGCCAGGATAAAGAGGTCGGTATTAACAGCCTCCAGTCTGGTCAGTACCTCGTTTGCAATGTAGTACCGCTCGGAAGAACTGAGCAGGTTTACCTTTGTGCTTCTCCTTGCCTCCGTCAGAACCGCCTGTATCATAGCTTCCGGAAGTTACCAGCTGCTTCATGAACGGATAAAGCGCAGCCATCTGGGTTGCGGCATCAGCCAGCTCGTCCGAGACGATTGCAGCAATGGCCGTTCCCTTCAGGTTACTGCCGACCGATTTGAGCAGCAGGCCGCAGTTCTGAGGTATCTCAGTGGCCACCAGTTCCCCGGCACGCTTAATCTGATAGAGATTCTGCATGCACCCTGTGCATTGAAAGATACTCCAGCATTTTGTTCTCTACACTATGTACCCTGTCGAGTGCAAACCGTTACGGCAGTCTCGGCAGCAATGATTTTCTCGTGTGCCTTCTGACGTTTGTCATAGATATTCTTCAGGGTGGAAGTCTGTGCAAAAAGACAGCACCCGTCAGCGTCGGGTCTGTCTGTTGTGCAAAAAGTGTCCGTACCTTTCAGCAGAAAAACCGCCAAAGCAGTCACTACCGTTATTCTTAACTTGATTTTGTCCATATCATTCAGATTTTACGTCCTTTATTCCTTTGTTCGCTCAGATTCTGTTCACGTTCCTCTTTGTGTGGTGAAATCACCGGCTCCATCGGCCTGTTCAGCAGACAGTCGTTCCAGTCCTTGAAAGCCTTCGGCGGAAGCCACTGTCCCATGCGGTACCGGATGTTCAGCTGCCTGGCAACCTGGGCCAGTAGGGGACGCTCCATGTCAGGCTCGAATACCTTTCCCTTCGCTTCAATCCGGATGCCGCCGTCAGTCCTGCTTATCTTCATCTGAATACCTTCCTGCAGAGCCATCATGCGCAGTCCGTATATCCTCCCGGCCAGGTCGTTATCAAAACAGTCGAAGGCACGTGCATTGGGGAAACCGTTCCATGACTCCGGTTATCTGCCTGTCAGAGAATGTGCCGCCCAGTGAAACCAGAGCCGCACTGTCCCCCAATCTGTATCCGGTTCATCTGGTAGAAGGCCATGGCATCAAATGCAGACTCACAGAAGAACACGCTTCTTACATTGTCCGGACTGATACCCGAAGGAACAGCCACCCATGCCGAGGATGACGAATCCGTACCGGCAGCCTTCGACTTGTAACCGCCATGTCCTCTGATTTCATACCCCCTGACTTCATTTCCCTTTCCGTCAGTATATGGGAATCCGATATTGTAGCCTTCAAACTTCCCGTTGTTCCTGTCCCTTATAAGGGAAATAAAGGGTGAAAGAACCGTAACGGTCGCTTTTGGACAGTCCGCGCCGGAAGAACAGTCCCGGTATTTTCTCGGTATCAACTGGCTTCACCTCATATCGGAAACGTCAAACACACCGCATGATTTTCCTGCCGATTTAACATACTCCTGTCCTCCCTGTATTCCGGTTCAGGCATGTTGGCAAAACGTGCCATGACCTTGGCTATCTTCTGCCATTCATCCTTTCCTGATACCGTAAAGGAAGAAAGATTCTCACGGATGAGTGTCACCACATCGCCCTTAACCGTCACGCCGGAAGAACGTCTGTGCCGCCTTGTCGTTGGGATGGCTGACAATCAGCGTATCCCTTTTGTTGCCGCCTTCACCGAGCACCAGCTCGATGTAGCGTCCGACACCGGCCTTCCTGTCCAGACGGTATCCCAGGGCGTATGCAATGTCATCAATCCCCACACGGGATTTTCATTTCCCTGAAATTAACCTTGTAGTCACTCATGCTTTCCGATTTAAGATGTTATACAGAATTTCATATACCAAGTCCTGTACCGGCATTCCGGTTCCTGCCCATTATCGTAATCTCCGGTTCGTATGTCTTCCGTGCAGTCATGTTCAGGAAAGCCTCCTTGTCCTTCCAGTCCGTAAGCTGGAAGAATGTCCTGGCCGTTTCTCTGGAAACCTTTTTCAGCCCCAGCTCCACACCATCGTATGACGCACGGATGGCATAGTCTCCGGAACGGGTCTTGACAATGGCCGCATTTTTGAAAGGCATCTCCTCGTCCGCACTGACAGGAGCCAGCGGGTCATTCTTTGCCAGATAAGGCTGCTCGCCGAGAGCCAGGCGCTGTTTGTCCACATGGTCAGAATCAGGTCCGAAGCCTTGTTCACGTCAGCCATGACCGATACGATAAACTTCGGTTCCTGTTTCAGTACACCGATCCACGAATCCAGATAGGCAGCCGAGTTGTCCGTTATCCTGGAATCAAAGCCCATGGAATGGCTGATCATGGCAGCCGTAAGTTCCGCCACCAGCTCCTCCTTGGCGTATTTCGGGTCACCGAACCTGCCGCCCATCTCCCTGTTCAGACGCTCCGGTGTCATGGTGGAGTGTGTCATTTCATGCAGCATGGTAGAATAATACTCCATTCCACCACGGTAGGTTTCTTCAGGGAGAACTGCCGATATTGAACTGCGCCTTCATGGGCAGCACCACAATATCCTTTGAGGGAGAATAATAGGCACCGTTCTCACGCTTGTCGGCACGTATCGGACAAAGCCACTGCTGCGTTTCCACCATACGGTCGAGTGCGGCATGGGTGTACATACCTTCCGTATCCCGCAGCTCCGGACCTTGAATCTGTCCATGAGCTTCTGCATCCTCTCAGGTTGCACTTCTGCCCAGATTGGTCTGTGCCACATTGTACACCGGGAATGACTTGATGAAAGGAATGACATCCATATCCTTCTTCTCTTCCTTGCTCATTGCACGGTATTCCTCCGTGCTTATCCTCTTGCCGTGACTGTCCTTTATCATCATATCCCAGTACACTACTGGGAAGGCCTTTTCACCCTTCAGGACATGAGCCTTCAGGTTATGCGCCTGCTTGAAGCGGTCAGATATACCGGAAGCTGGTAGTTCATGGCTGCAGTATGCATCTGAAGAAAGAAGGAATTGGAACCGGAATAGTTTCGGCCACCCCACATTCTGCGGCAGTCCGGCATAACCCGAAGCACCGCCAATCCATCCCTGTTTCCATCCGGTATCCTTCATCTGCTGCATACGCTCAATCATCATTGCAGCGAAGCGGTCTATGGCCGCCTGTCCGCTGTTTCCCTGAAAGTCAGTTCCAGATGCCATAGCTGTCGTCATCCATTACCTGACGGTCCATCTGCTCGATGTCCGTCTGTTCCACATAGAACTCAGCCGATTCATCCGAAGGTCCGTACCGTGTGACCGGCACACACTCCAAATAATCATCTGCATTCTCTGTCCATAACAAAGCGGAGGAAACCGATTTTTGCCCTCCTGCAGAAGCTCCACAAGCTCCTCATGATTCATTTTAGCTGACATATAATTTGTATTTTAGTTTTTCTGATTATGTTACATTTTCATAGAAGCCGTTTTTCTCCACCTTTGCGGTGTTGGCTGCAAGCATACCTGTTGGTTCCAGCACATGTAACTGA
>VOFI01003134.1_pt1 | contig 30926 bp, 55 predicted proteins | sample 5384131 | NCBI WGS metagenome assembly VOFI01 (sample SAMN12384728, study PRJNA508395) | human gut metagenome | isolation source: healthy gut H | host: Homo sapiens
GAAACTTTGTGTACAAAGGATACCTATGTAGATATTGTACAGGCATTGACAGAGATTCTGCCTATGCACGACTTTGCGGCGGCACGGGCTATGATGGAAGTCTGCAAAAACAGGCACAGGTCAAAGCGGCAAGAGAACAGATGAAAGATACGATCCAGAAGCTGCGTGAAAAATATTCTTTCAAAGCCAGTCTGATCTGAAACTTTCTCTTTGCAGACAGCAGCCGATGGTACATGTCTTACTCGAATTAGTCCGCGCGTTTACAGAGGCTTATGACAAGGCAAAACGGAAAAAGAGTCTGGTGGATTTTTCAGATATCGAGCATTTTGCATTGGATATTTTAGTGAATGCTAAGACGAAGGAGCCGACACCTGTTGCAGAGGAGTTCGGAATTTTTTTGAAGAAATCATGATTGATGAGTATCAGGACAGCAACTATTTGCAGGAGGCAATCTTAAGTGCCGTATCGAAGATACAGTCAGGAGAGCCAAATATGTTTATGGTTGGGGATGTGAAGCAGAGTATCTATCGTTTCCGTTTGGCAAGACCGGAACTTTTTATGGAAAAATATGAGACTTATACGAAAGAGGACAGTCCGTATCAGAAGATCGAACTGCATAAGAATTTCGAAGCGGGGAAGGAGTCTTAGCGGCGGTCAATGACATCTTTTATAAGATCATGGGAAAAGATTTAGGCAGGGTTCATTATGATGAGGATGCAGCCCTTTATCCGGGAGCAGATTATCCGGTATTGAAAGGAGAACAGGAATCTTCTGAAGTCATTGTGGTGGAACAGGACAGCAGCACAGAGCGGAGCATTTTAGAAGCAGGAGGACGATCGGAAGAAAGATCCGGCAGTTAAAGGAAAACGGATGGATCACGGATAAAAAAAAGCGGAGAGTTACGAAGACCGGGATATTCGGATATGGTCATCCTTTTGCGAAGTCCCGGAGGAGATGCCGATGTGATGGCAGCTGAACTTGGGAAATGGGGATTCCGGCACATGCGATCTCGAGAACCGGATATTTTTTCCACACAGGAAATCCAGGTGCTTTTGAATTATCTGGCAATTTTGGATAATCCAAGACAGGATATTCCATTAGCATCCGTTCTGACTTCGTGGTTTGGCGGACTTGGCGAAGAGGAGTTAGGCTATCTTCGGGCAGTGGATAAAGAAAAAACCATTTTATGAAAATGTGCTGGCATGGATGCCGGAATCGAAGAGATATCGGAAAGCATCAGCGAGGAATTGCGTCAGAAACTGCCAGAGGAGATACAGGAAAAATTAGCACGTTTTCATCAGACATATCAGAAGCTACGAAAAAGAGCCGTTATCTGCCAATCCATGAACTGCTCTATGAGATTTTTGCAATGACCGGATATTTAGATTATGTTACGGCACTGCCGGCAGGCGGACAGCGAGGGCAAATGTGGAAATGCTGATAGAAAAGGCAATTGCATTTGAAAACAGCAGTTACCGTGGCCTGTTCCATTTTATCCGATATATTGAAAAATTACAGAAATATGACGTGGATTTTGGCGAAGCAGAGATTGTCAGTGAAAATGATGAAGCGGTGCGTATTATGAGTATCCATAAGAGCAAGGGTCTCGAATTTCCAATCTGCTTTGTGGCAGGATTGGGAAAACGTTTTAATATGTCGGACAGTTATGGAAAAATCGTCGTACATCCGCAGTTTGGGATCGGTGTGGAAGAGTATGATACGAAAAGGCGGATCAAGTCGCAGTCCTTTGTGAAGCAGATTTTAGCAGAGCAGATCCGTTTGGAAAACTTAGGCGAGGAGCTTCGTGTTCTCTATGTGGCACTGACGAGAGCAAAAGAAAAACTGATTTTAGTCGGAACCCTAAAAAACCGGGAGAAAAATTAGAAAGCTATCAAAGCAGTGCCGGTACCGGGATGCTTTCCTATGGATGCGGGAGTAATGCGGGAAGCTATTTTGACTGGATTTTGCCGGCAATCTATTCCTATGGTGAAAGATATCCGGTGTATGTGGATAGTGATAGCAAAGAGCAGAGTGAATTCGCAGAGGAATTTCAAAAAGGGCTGGGAGAAAGAACAGCTTTTAGAGCATATCCGCGAAGCAGATACAAAGGAGTTAACAGAGCGGCTTTCCTATTGTTATCCGAAAATGGAAGAGGTTTCCTTAAAGACAAAGATATCCGTTTCAGAATTAAAACACAGGGATATGGTATTTGAACCGGAGGAGGAGCAGACGGTACGCTGGTTTGAAGAAGAAGTACCGCTGCCGTATGTGCCGGAATTTGTAAAAGCGCGTGAGGAAAATCAGGGGCAAAAAGAGGTACAGCAGTACACCGTGCCATGGAGTGCATTGATTTTTCACGGATGGAGGAGCAGATCCAAAGTGCGTGCGTACAGACAGACCGGGCAGGCATTGCAGGCATTGTAAAAAAACGATTGTCAGAGCTTTTAGAAGAGCATAAAATAGATGAGCAGATGTATGAACTGATCCTGCCGGATAAGATTGCCGGATTTTTTATGGATGAAACAGCAATCCGCATGAGTAATGCACAGCGGGCAGGCAGATTATTTTTAGAAAAACCGTTTGTATTAGGAAAAGAAGCGGGTGAGATCTATCCGGAAATGGAGAGTACGGAGCGGGTATTGATCCAGGGAATCGTGGATGTCTTTTTTTATTGAGGACGGTAAAGTACATGTGTTAGATTATAAGACTGACCGGGTAAACAAAGGCGAGCAGTTGATCGGAAGATATAAAACCCAGATTGAACTTTATGCGGAGGCATTGGCAAAGGCATTAGAGGTAGAAGTCGGCGAGAAACTGATCTATTCCTTTGCATTAGAAAAAATCGTAAAACTTTAGGGAGGAAGATATGAGATTCATTTTAGCATCGGCATCGCCGCGAAGAAAAGAATTGTTAGAACAGATCGGAGTAAAATTGATATCCTGCCGGCAACCGGCGAAGAGGTGATCACAAAAAGAGCTTCCGGGCGAAGAGGTGATGGAATTGGCAAAACAGAAAGCAGAAGAGGTTGCAAAGACAGCGGTGAGCAGATGCTTTGGTATTAGGAGCGGATACCGTGGTTGCATATGAAGGAAAAATATTAGGAAAACCAAAGGATGAAGCGGATGCTTTAAGAATGCTTACCATGCTTTCGGGAAAAGAACATGAGGTTTACACCGGAGTGGCATTGATAGATAACCGGGATCAAAGCATGGAGAATTTTTTTTTTTTTTGAAAGAACAAAAGTGACGATGTATCCGGTTTCAGAAGAAGAGATCAGAGATTATATTGCCGGTGGCGAACCGATGGATAAAGCGGGTGCCTATGCCATTCAAGGGCTCGGAGCAAAATTCATTCAGAAGATCGAGGGGGACTACAACAATGTTGTAGGACTTCCTATCGGCAGAATTTATCAGGAAATAAAGCGAAAATCCATTGAAATCCCGACGCGTTTTTGATACGATACTATGGGTGTGAAAAAAAACGTATTGGGAGAGAGTTATTTAGGAGGAATATCTGGTATGAATGAATATGATGAAGAGTGTCTGCGGGGTTTTCTTAGAGAAACAGCTTCAGTTATTTCAGGAAGAGGTAGCAACGACACCGGAGGAGGCAGAGGAATTTTTATCAGACTGCATGGCAGTGATCTGTAAAGATTTAAAAGATGTGAAAAGATTACTTTGATGAGGAAGGTGTGGATATTTCCGGACTGTCTTTGGATAACTTAGAGGAATTAGAAGAAGTATTTGCACTTCCGAGTGGAAGATACTTAATTGTAGAAGGATAAAAGAAAGGAAGTTTTTTAAATGTTAAATTATGATATTATTATTATAGGAGCGGAGGACCTTCCGGAATCTTTTGTGCATATGAGTTATTAGAGCATAAAAAGATTTAAAGGTACTGATGATTGAAAAAGGAAGAAGGATCGAGAACCGCCAGTGTCCGAAACGTAAGACAAAGGTCTGCGTAGGATGTCAGCCATGTTCCATTACGACCGGATTTGCAGGAGCGAGGAGCATTTTCTGATGGAAAACTCTCCTTATCCCCGGATGTCGGTGGAAATCTTCCGGAGATTTTAGGCTATGAGGCAGCCAAAGAACTGATCCATGAATCCGATGAAATCTATCTGAAATTCGGTGCAGATACGAGTATTTACGGCGTGGACAAAGAAAAAGAGATCCGTGAGATCAGAAGAAAAGCGATCAATGCCAACTTAAAGCTGATCGAATGTCCGATCCGTCATTTAGGAACTGAAGAGGGATATAAGATTTACCCAGACTTCAGGAACATCTTTTAGAAGCGGGCGTGGAAATCCGTTTTGATACTATGGTCAAAGACCTCATCATTGAAGGCGGAAGAGCCGTTGGAGTCCTGACCGAAAAAGGCGAAGAATTCCGGGCAAAAGAGATCGTCTCAGCAGTCGGACGTGAAGGAGCAGACTGGTTTGCACATATCTGTAAAGAGCACGAAGTTGAGACAGAGGTAGGAACGGTAGATGTTGGTGTGCGTGTGGAAGTGCGTGATGAAGTTATGGACGTACTGAACCGCAATCTCTATGAGGCAAAACTTGTTTATCATACACCGACCTTTGATGATAAGGTGCGTACCTTCTGTACCAATCCTTCCGGAGAGGTGGCAACCGAGTACTATGATGACGGTCTTGCCGTAGTCAATGGACACGCTTATAAGTCAAAAGATTTAAAGACAAACAATACGAACTTTGCACTGTTGGTATCTAAGAACTTTACAAAACCGTTCAAGACACCGATCGAATATGGAAAACAGATTGCACAGCTTTCCAATATGCTCTGTGCCGGAAAAATCTTAGTACAGACTTTTGGAGATTTTAAACGTGGAAGAAGAACAACCGAGGAGCGTCTGTGCCGTAACAACCTGATCCCGACTTTGAAGGATGCGGTTCGGGAGATCTGTCTTTTGGTATTCCCACATCGTATCATGGTGGATATTGAGGAAATGATCGAGGCACTCGATAAAGTAACACCGGGTATTGCAAGTGATGAAACACTTCTCTATGGTGTAGAGGTAAAATTCTATTCTAACAAAGTTGTAGTCAATAAGGATTTTGAAACCAGTATTCCGGGACTTCGTGCGATCGGAGACGGAGCATCTGTGACAAGAGGACTTCAGCAGGCATCTGCAAACGGATTGTCTGTAGCGAGAAGTATCTTAAAGACAATGGAGTAGGAGATGAGATCACACAGAAGAATCAGGAGTATGGCATGTCTGCTGCTTGTGGCGTTGCTGCTGAGCGGCTGTCAGATCGGAAATACAAAAAGTGGTGTTCTTAAAGCCTGTCGGCTATCATCAGGTGTTTAAGATCGACAAAGAGGTTTGCAAGAAAAAAGAGGCAAAGGTCTATCTGACCAATTATATGAATATCTACGGTAATGCCTATGGGGTCAGCCTGAGAAAGCAGAAATCCGTACAGGAAGATTTAGAGCAGTATGTGAAAGAGTTGACAATATCACAGCTTTCTAAGATCAAATGTATGAATGGTATTGCAAAAGAGCAGAAGATCGAGCTGACAAAGGAAGAAGAGCAGATTGCAGAGGCTGCGGCAAAAGAGTACTATGAATCCCTTTCCAAAGAAGAGCGAAAATATATGGGTGCCAGTCAGTCGCTGATCACGAAAATGTATAGCGAGTATTTGTTAGCATCGAAGGTATATCAGTCGTTGATCGGAAGTGTGGATGAGGAAGTCAGTGATGATGAAGCGCGCATTATAGAAGGGATGCAGATTTTTGTCAAGGATTCCGGAAAAGCGGATGAGGTAAAAAAACGCCTGAAAAGAGGCGAAGATTTTTGCTTCGGTGGCAGCAAGCTGCAATGAGGAAACCAGAACAGATATTAAATTTGGCGGGAGGATATGCCAAAGGAAGTTGTGAAAGAAGCATTTGAGTTAGAAAACGAAGAAATCTCAGAAAAAGATCAAAACAAAAGAGGGATATTATTTCATCAAGTGCATCAACAAATACAACAAAGAGCTGACAGACAAGAATAAAAAGTCATTTTAGAGGAACGCAAGGAAAAAGCATTCCATACCGTATATGACAAATATGTTGAAAACAGCTCTACGGTTTTGAATACAAAAATGTGGGATAAACTTCAGGTAAATCTGCCAAAAGGATGTTAAGACCGATTCCTTTTTTGAAGTCATGATCGACATATGGAAGAAAAGTAACAGACAACCTCTCCGGGACGGAGGGTTGTTTTAAAATATTGACACATTATGCATAAAAACGGAACTATATGTTACAAAAAACAGGTATGGTATCTTAAAGAAAGCACAGAGCAAATGAAATGGATTGTTGCAATAGAAAAAGCAGAATAAAAAGTAATTTCACGAGAAGAAACAGCAGAGGAGTGAGCGTATGAATCAAAAAAATCGCAAAAACAGGAGTTATAATAGTCACAGTTCGGTATTAGTATTTGCTGTCTGTATGTTGATATCCTTTCATTTTGGCAGCACCTTGTATGCATGTTGTTACCAATCGGATACATTATGAGATATACAAAAAAGAGAACGAATATCAGGTAAAGGGACTCGCAAGAGAGAGTTCTATGGATGGAATATTGGATGTTTCATGTTATGAGACATTATGAAAAAAGCCCACCGGAGGTTTGTGACTTCCGATGGGCTTTTGTCGTAGACAGTATTTTGTGGTATTTTATATAATAAATATTTGACAATTATTACGAAATAAATTACAATATCGATATAAATGTAAAACAGGGGATTCAATGAAAATTAACGAGACGATATTAAAAGTAATAAAAAGTAATAATAATATGATAACTACGGCTCAGGCGGTTGAGTTGGGATTTACACGTTCTCTTCTTTCCTGGTATGTAAAAAAGAAGGGTTATTAGAACGTGGTTGCAGAGGGGTTTATATTCTGCCTGATTCTGTTTGCGATGACATGTATACACTGATGCTGCGGTCAGATAAAATGATATGTTCGCATGATGGCATTATTTTTAAATGGGTTATCAGAGAGAACACCATTTATGCATTCTGTAACAATTCCGAGTAATACGAAACTTTCGAATCCTCTGCAGAAGGAATGTGTGTGTTACTATATAAAACCGGAGTTGCATCAGTTAGGTGTTATTACCCGGAAAACCACGTTGGGAAATGAAGTGCGATGTTATAATGCGGAGCGTACGATTTGTGATTTATTACGTTCACGAAATAGACTTGACGAAGAAACGGTTATCAGTGGCATAAAGAATTATGCTGCTTCATCAGAAAAAGATCTTGATCGGTTAGCCACATATGCTTCAAAGCTTGGCGTTGAGAAAAACTTAAAGAGATATATGGAGGTTTTGCTATGAGTGCAAAAAGCAATGAGCCTCAAAGAGAAGATTAAGAATTACGCTAAAAGCAACAAAATAGCAGCACAGGTAGTGTTACAGAATTATATGTTTGAACGTTTTTTTAGAAAAGATTGTCCGTATCAGAATATAGTGAAAAGTTTGTCGTGAAAGGCGGGATGTTAATAGCGGTCATTGTAGGATTGGATACCAGATCAACCATGGATTTAGATACTACTTTAAAAAATTTACCATTGAAAGAAGAACAGATATTGACAGCACTTACTTCTATATGTGAAATAGATTTAGAAGATGATGTTTCATTTGAAATCAAATCGGTGTCTATGATCCGTAAGGGGGATATATATGGTGGGTATTGTGCAAGGATAGATGCAGTTTACGATACAATTATTACACCATTATCGATAGATGTGTCCACCGGAGATGTGATTACACCCTGTGCCATAAAATATGAATTTGAAGGCATTTTTGATGAGGACGTTAAAATCACTTATGGGGATATAACATTGAAACCGTTATGGCAGAAAAAGTAGAAACTATTTTGAGCCGGGGCATATTTACCACCAGACCGAGAGACTTTTATGATCTATATATTTTAGGGAAATACACAAAAATATGATAAGAGAATATTCAGGGGAGGCATTAAACGCAACAGCAATTCACAGGGGCTCATTGGAAAAAATAGCTGATAGGAATAAAATTATAGATCATATTTCGGCGGATGAAGATTTGAAAAATATGTGGAAAAAGTATCAAAAAGAAATTTTCATATGCTAACGATATATCTTATGAAGCGGGTGATAGCTCTGTTAAGAGAGGTTGTCTTAGAAGAATAACGCTATAATGAAAATTTAAGATAAGATGTATTCGTTTTTGATCACATAAAAATGCGTAACAGATTCAATACCTGTTACGCATTAAAATTTTATTTATCCCGTTAATGATTACTTCGCAAGCAGCATCATAATTTCATTGCTTCTTGCAATAAATGCAGCCATTTCATCAGCGAGGAAGCGGCTGGTTTGCGATCATAGCAAGGTCATAGAGCTGTTTACAGAAGGTCGGTACATGCTCGGAATCCTTGTGTTCAAAGATATATTGAACCAAAGCATTGTTTGCATTCAGTACCAGAGTCTCGGAACCGCCAAACATAGAAGGATCCATGCCCATACCGTGCATGCTGTACATTTTCATCATATCCACGCATACGGCGTGTGTCCTCGGAAAGAGTGATCATAGAGGAAATATTTTCATCCTTTAATTTTTTCTACTTTGACATCTAAGTTGTCTTTTCCAAGAGCATTTTTGAATACCTCAGTCAGAGTATCTGTGGTTTTTTTTTAATTCTTCTTCCGAAACATCTTCTTTTAAGGAATCCGTTACGTCTGCATCAATGCGGGCGAAACGATACTGTTCGTTGCGGGCTTCTAACTGTGAAATGAAAGAAGTATCAATGTTGTGGTCTAAAATGACAGCGTCCATACCCTGTTCTTTGAACATACGGATGTACTGGCTCTGCTGAACCTTGTCGGTAACATAGTAGACAACCTTGCGGGTATCTTTTTTCGGTATCAGCAGCAGTATCGGTATCCTGATTTTCCCCGGTATCAGTATCAGCTTCGTCCTTTTTCAGGATTTCAGGTAAGGTCAGGTACTTGTCATCTAAGTTCTTGAACAGGATATAATCATTATCTTGTCGCAGAATTTTTCATCCTTTAAGCAACCGAACTTAATGAATGGGCTGATGTCATCCCAGTATTTTTCATAGGACTCTTTGTCTGTTTTGCAAAGACCGGCAAGTTTATCTGCAACCTTTTTTGTAATATAATCAGAAATTTTCTTGACAAAACCATCGTTCTGTAAAAGCACTTCTGGAAACATTTAAAAGGCAGGTCAGGGCAGTCGATGACACCTTTTAAGAGCATCAGGAATTCCGGGATCACCTCTTTGATGTTGTCGGCAATAAATACCTGATTGTTGTAAAGTTTGATCACACCTTCAATGGATTCGTATTCCATGTTGATCTTTGGGAAGTAGAGAATACCCTTTAAATTAAACGGGTAATCCATATTCAGATGGATCCAGAATAAAGGCTCCTTGTAATCCTGGAATACCTTGCGGTAAAAAGCAATATATTCTTCATCGGTGCATTCATTTGGATGTTTTGCCCAAAGCGGGTTCGTGTCATTCAAAGCAACCGGACGTTTTACGATCTTTGCTTTTTCCATTCGAGGGGAGACTTCTACCTGTTCCTTTGTACCGTCTTCGTTTTCTTTTTCTTCATATTTTGCTTCTTCCACGATGTTTTCCACGACAGTGTCCTTTTTCGGTTACTTCATCTGCCGGAATAGTTTCGTATTCGGTTTCTGCATTTTCCTTTTCTAAGAAAATCGGGGTAGGCATGAAAGAGCAGTATTTTTCAATGACTTCTCTTGCACGATACTCGTTGGCAAACTCAAGGCAGTCCTCGTTTAAGAAAAAGAGTGATCTCTGTACCGACGCCTTCTTTTGTTCCATCATTCATATCAAATTCTGTACCACCGTCACATTCCCAGTGAACTGGTGTAGCGCCTTCTTTATAAGAAAGTGTGTCGATGTGTACTTCGTCTGCTACCATAAAAGCAGAGTAGAAGCCGAGACCGAAATGTCCGATGATCTGGTCTTCGTTTGCCTTGTCCTTGTATTTTTTCTAAAAAGTCAGTGGCACCAGAAAAAGCAATCTGATTGATGTATTCCTCAACCTCGTCAGCAGTCATACCAAGACCGTTATCGATAAATTTCAAAGTTTTTTCTTCCGGGTTCAAAACTACGCGGATTTTTGCTTCGTAGTCATCAGGGAGGCTGTATTCACCCATCATATCCAGTTTTTTCAATTTGGTAATGGCATCACAACCGTTCGAGATCAATTCACGGTAAAAAATGTCGTGGTCAGAATATAACCATTTCTTTATAATAGGAAAAATATTGTCACTGTTAATGGAAAGGCTTCCATGTCTGTTACTCATAGTCATACACTCCTTCTTGTGTTTTGCTTTCAAATGTTTTGATGCTAGTACATATTTTAGTATTAGAAAATGACAATGTCAATAGAAAATTAGCACTCGATAAAAATGAGTGCTAACAGATACGGCAAAAAACATTGAAAAACATGGACTTAATGAGAATTTATTAAAAAATATAAACAATCAGAGAAATAAAAAATCTCCAAATAAAGAAAATGACGAAAAAGACGAAAAAACAGAGAAATACAAATAAAAAATGCACAACAAATTGTACTTGGATTTGTGCATTTTAGAAAAAATGCATAGAAAACGTAAAGATTATTGAGAAAAATTGTTCATTTTCATTGCGTTAATATTTTAACGATGATATAATAAATTAAAATGAGTTAACATGTCTATATGCCACGCTGCGCGGGCAAGAAATAAGGAGCACCCCACAGGGCATCTATATGCCACGCTGCGCGGGCAAGAAATAAGGAGCACCCACAGGGCATCTATATGCCACGCTGCGCGGGCAAGAAATAAGGAGGATATATATTGAAAAAAAGAAGAAAAAACAATTGGATGACATCCTGAAGGCTCATGATTACAACAAGACATCCGTCATTGCGATCATGCAGGATATCCAGAAAATCTATCATTACCTTCCACAGAAGGTACTCACTTACATCGCAGGTGAATTGGGATTGTGAAGCAAAAGTGTATGGTGTAGCAACCTTTTATGAGAATTTTTCCTTAGAGCCAAAGGGAAAATATGTGATCAAGATCTGTGACGGTACCGCCTGTCATGTGCGGAATTCTACCGCAATCTTAAATGAAATCCGTTCTGTTTTGGGTGTATCACAGGAGCATCCGACCACAGAGGATATGATGTTTACGGTTGAGACGGTTTCCTGTCTGGGAGCCTGTGGATTAGCACCGGTCTGTACAGTCAATGACAAAGTACATCCGGCAATGACCCCTGAAAAGGCAAGAGCTTTAATAGAAGAATTAAAGGAGGAAGCTGCAAATGAAAATTAAGACAAGACAGGAATTAGAAGCAAAAAAGAGCGGAGTACGCAGCTTCTTTAAAGACACAGAAAAAGCAGATCTTAATCTGTGCGAGGAACCGGATGTGTTGCCGGAGGTTCTTTAAACATCTATGCAAGATTGCAGGAAATTTTAAAAAAGAACGCGGCATCAAATGTTCTCTGGTATTGGAAAAAGAACCGCATGAAGAGAGTGTGGGACTGAAAAAAGAGTGGATGCCATGGATTTTGTGAAATGGGACCATTGCTTAGAATTGAACCGGCAGGACTTCTTTATATCAAAGTAAAGGTAGAAGATTGTGAAGAAATTATCGAAGAGAGTATCATCAATGACCGCGTGATCGAGCGTCTGGTATATCATGACCAGGAGGGCAAGGCTTATGAGAAACAGGAGGAAATCCCATTCTATAAGCAGCAGACCCGTGTGGCAGTAGAGGATTGTGGACGTATTAATGCAGAGTCCATCAAAGAATACATAGCAGTCGGCGGTTACAGTGCCGTAGCAAAAGCACTGTTTGATATGACACCACAGCAGATTGTCGATGAGATTTCCGAAGCATCCTTACGAGGACGTGGAGGCGGCGGTTTCCCGACCGGAAGAAAATGGGCACAGGTATTAGCACAGGATTCCGAAATTAAATATGTGGTATGTAATGGTGATGAGGGAGATCCGGGAGCATTCATGGATCGAAGCATGATGGAGGGAGATCCGCATCGTGTGATTGAAGGAATGCTGATTGCGGTATTGCAACCGGAGCACATTACGGATATATCTATGTGCGTGCAGAGTATCCGCTTGCCGTAGAACGTCTTCAGACAGCAATTCAGAAGGCAGAAGAAAAAGGTCTGTTAGGAAAAAATATCTTAAATTCAGGTTTTGACTTTGACTTAAAGATCAGTCAGGGTGCCGGAGCATTCGTTTGTGGTGAGGGTTCCGCACTGACCGCTTCCATCGAGGGAAATCGTGGTATGCCGCGTGTAAAACCGCCTCGTACCGTAGAAAAAGGATTGTTTGAAAAACCAACCGTTTTAAATAACGTAGAGACCTACTGTAACGTTCCGCCGATCATCAATAAAGGGGCAGACTGGTATAAGACGATCGGACCGGATAAGAACCATGGAACAAAAGCGTTTGCCTTAACAGGAAACGTTATGAATACAGGACTGATCGAGGTTCCGATGGGGAACACCGCTTCGCAAAGTTATTTTTGATATCGGAGGCGGTGTCAAAGGTGGAGAGTTTAAGGCAGTCCAGATCGGAGGACCATCCGGTGGATGTCTCTGTATCAATCCGAGTGAAGACCACCTGAATTTACAGTTGGATTTTGACTCCCTGAAAAAAAAGTAGGAGCCATGATCGGAAGTGGTGGACTTGTTGTTATGAACGACAAGAGCTGTATGGTAGAAGTGGCAAGATTCTTCATGAACTTTACACAGAACGAATCCTGTGGAAAATGTATTCCGTGCCGCGAGGGAACCAAGCGTATGTTAGAGCTGTTAACCGATATCTGCGAAGGACGCGGAACGATGCAGCATATTACATTATTAGAGGAACTGTCCGAGACCATTTCCGCAACAGCACTCTGTGGACTTGGAAAGACAGCAGCATCTCCGGTTGTCAGCACGATGAAATACTTCCGTGATGAATATATTGCCCATGTGGTAGATAAGAAGTGTCCGGCGGGACAGTGTAAAAGCCTTAGTAACCCTTCAGATCGATCCGGAACTTTGTAAAGGATGCTCAAAATGTTCAAGAGTCTGTCCGGTTGGAGCAATTTCCGGCGAGATCAAGAAACCGTTTAAGATTGATACCACGAAGTGTATCAAGTGTGGAGCCCTGCAAGGAAGGTTGTCCTTTCCATGCAGTAAAAGAAGTATAGGAGGGACTGGCATGGAAAAATATATGATCATAGACGGAGAACGCGTGTCGTTCACCGATGAAAAAATATACTTGCGGTAATCCGCAAAGCCGGAATTATTTTACCGACATTTTGTTATTACTCAGATTTATCCATCTATGGTGCATGCCGTATGTGTGTCGTAGAAGACAAGTGGGGTGGCATTGTGGCATCCTGTTCTACACCGCCAAAGCATGAGATGGAGATCTATACGAATACACCACAGCTTTATTATCACAGAAAACGTATCTTAGAGCAACCATATTTCCACTGGATTTATGCCATTTGTAATCCCCATTCTTTCTTACATTTTGCCTTTTTTAAATTCATACACGCAAAGGTGAGCGCGACCTTCATTTTCATCCGCGCTTTTCCGTACATTTGTGTATATCGGAATCCATGGTTTTCTTTTGCTGTTCCAAAGATTCTTTCAATTGTCTCTTTACGGTGTGAATATAAATCTTTCATGCCAATTGTTTGACGTATATCTTCGCATGTTTCCATGTAGTCTTCCCAAACATGTCTTGTAACAAGTTTTACATGATCTTTGCTAGCTGTGCATTGCGACAGATACTGACATCCCTCACAGATTTTTTTCCGCAGCTTTTGTACTCCCGATACCCATCTCGATTGGTGGTGCTGTAGTGCAGGAAATGATTACCCGGACAAATGTATGCATCATTGTATTCATCATACACATACTCATGTTTTCTGAAAAATCCATCTTTAGTCATCGGGCGTTTGTATGGAAATACCGGTGTCACGCCATCGTCTATAAGCATTTTCGCTATCGCAGGAGTTTTATAACCAGCATCAACAATACAGTATTTCATTCCAACATGTGTAAGCTTGTCATAAAGCCCTTTAAAAGTTCTGCTATCATGCTCGTTGCCGGGATTTACCGTAAAATCTATAATCCATCCGTTTTTATCGCGAGGCAGTTTCAATCCCATATGCAAACACATGCTTGTGTTCTCCCTTTCGAAACCATCCACTTTCAGGATCTGTTGTACTGCACTTGATGGTTTTTCCGTCTAGTGGAATGTCATCTGTATAGTTTTCAAATTTATCATTGCCGCCGGATCCTGGCTTATTATGATCGTCTTTATCTTTGAGAGGTTTCTTTCCATGTGATTCTCGGTCAGCATTGATCTCTTTGCGTAGCATATCGGCATAGAATAAGGCCTCTTGTTGTGCAATTCGTCTTTGCATCTTTTTGTTATTAGCCCTTGCTTTTGACATGTGTTGCATCAACAAAGATTTCTGTTGGATCAACCAGCTTAAAGCGATAGCATTCTTCTAGGATATGCTGAAAAATCTGCTCAAATAAATCGGTATCCTTAAAACGACGGGTATAGTTCTTCCCAAATGTAGAGAAATGCGGAACAGGATCATAAAGTTCAAGTCCGAGAAACCAACGGTATGCCATGTTTACCTCAATCTCTTTGATGGTTTGGCGCATACTTTTTATTCCGTACAGATACTGAATAAGAGGAATCTTAATAAGCGTTACAGGGTCAATGCTCGGACGTCCCATGCCATCAGAATAAGTATCACGAACAAGGTCATAAATAAATGACCAGTCAATTGCTTTATCGATAATCCGCAGAAGATGATTCTGTGGAACAAGATCATCGATACATACGATCTGCATTTGTTTTAGATAAAAAAAATTTCTTAGAAAAGGCTGTTTGAAAAGATATCAAACCATTAAAGACACTTGTTTTAAAAAGAAGAAAATCCGGTAAACAGATTATTTTTGAAAGAAAATATACGGATTGGGATTGGTGGGGGATTCCGGTTGTACTGATATTGGCAGCGGTGGAGTGTTCGGCATGATGAATGAGTATTTTGGATGGCTTTCGTTTTTATTACATGCGGCATATCTGATCGGAATCGGAGTGATGACTGTCGTAATTGGAGGAATATTCCGATTTGCACAGAAAATGAAACAATAAAAAAAGGGGTGCAATATTTCGTGAACTATGTCACGGATGGCGCACCATATTATCATTTCATCATAGGCGGCATGTGGATCGTAACAGCCTTTTTGGTGATCCTTCAGCTTTTGTTGGGACTGGGTTATAAAAATGACATCTTTATGATGTTTGGATTGCACAGGGGAACTTCTGCTATGGTGATTTCCTGTCTGCTTGAGTTAGCAGCAGCAACCTGGGTCAGTATAAAAAGAATCAATAAATTTAATGTAACACGATATTCCTATAGAGTGAAAAAACAGCTCGCGTGATCATGACAAAGTATAACATTGCCATGATTCCGCAAAGGCTGTTTGAACCTGTATAGAAATAAATCGAAAATTATTTTAATGAGCGGAATTTTTCCTCACAATATTTGCAACGGTAAACGGCATGTTCTTTGTCCGTTAAAATAAAAATCTGGTCAAGTTCCTGTTCGATCGAAGTAATGCATCTTGGATTCTTGCAGCGGATGACATTCTTAACCTGTTTTGGAAGGTGGAGTTTTCGCTTTTCAACGATCGTATCACCTTTGATGATGTTGACGGTAATGTTGTGGTCGATAAATCCTAAGATGTCAAGGTCGAGAGCATCAATGCTGCATTCCACTTTGATAATATCTTTTGTGCCCATTTTGCTGCTTCTGGCGTTCTTGATGATCGCAACGGTGCAGTCTAATTTATCCAATCCAAGGTCGTGATAGATTTTCAGACTCATGCCTGCTTGAATGTGATCAAGCACAAAACCTTCGCTGATTCCACTGATATTTAACATATAGTTGTCCTCCTGTTTGTCGTGTTTTCAACTGTCATTTATACCTGAATTCCAAGTAGAGTCAGGATCAGTGCCATTCGTACATAGACACCATACTGTGCCTGTTTGAAGTAAACAGCACGCGGATCATTGTCTACCTCAACGGAAATTTCATTGACACGAGGAAGCGGATGGAGTACTAACATATCCTTTGGAGCCAACTCCATTTTTTTTCTTATCTAAAATGTAAAAATCCTTCATGCGCACATAGTCCTCTTCATTGAAGAAACGTTCCTTTTGTACGCGTGTCATATAGAGAATGTCCAGTTTGTCCATGGCATCTTCTAAGCGGATGACCTCTTCATATGGGATATGATTGCGGTTTAAGACCTCTTCGCGGATATAACTTGGTACTTTTAATTCCTCCGGTGAGATCAATACAAAACGGATGCCCGGATAACGGATCAGGGCATTGATCAGAGAGTGAACGGTACGTCCGAACTTTAAATCGCCGCACAAACCGATCGTCAGATTGTCCAATCTGCCTTTTAAACTGTGAATGGTTAATAAATCGGTAAGAGTTTGTGTAGGATGCTGATGACCGCCGTCGCCGGCATTGATAACTGGAATATTGGAATGAAGAGAAGCAACAAGAGGAGCTCCTTCTTTTGGATGACGCATCGCACAGATGTCTGCGTAACAGGAAATAATACGGATCGTATCGGAAACGCTTTCGCCTTTTGCTGCTGAACTCGAATCGGCACTGGAAAAACCTAAAACACTGCCTCCAAGATTTAACATGGCAGCTTCAAAAAGAAAGACGGGTTCTGGTGCTCGGTTCATAAAAAACAGGTGGCAAGCTTTTTTCCATCGCATGCATGTGCATATTTTTTGGGATCTTTTTTTCGATGTCATTGGCAAGATTTAAAAGCTCATCCAACTCTTCAACGGAAAAATCCAACGGACTCATTAAATGTCGCATAGTGTTCCTCCTAAGTGATTTTTACTATCATATAATAGTTGTCCGAAATTTTCAAGATTCAGAATCCGAAATACTTAAGATTTTTTCAAAGATCAATCCTGCCGCTAACCAAAACGGTGCATAATCCAAACGGATGACACCATCGACATTTGTTTTGGCATTGTTATAGTCCCAGGGACACATATGATGTTTTTTTAAAAGAGAACCACTGATATATTCACAGGTGAAAATACCAAGGGTATAGACACTGCCGCGGTAAAGAGCAGGCTTGTCCTCCATCTGATGATGCATCGGATGGATCAGTGCAGCGAGTCCGTAAATCGGAAACATCCAGATAGAGGTCTGCCCTTTGAGTCGGAAATCCTTATTAAAAAAGGCGTGAAACGAGGTAAAGATGATCTCCATACACCATCCCGTCAGCCCACAGATTAAAAAAATTTTTCTTCATAAAAACAGTATGTTCCATTGCGGAAAGTTTATGCGTGAAATTGACTTGAGGTGCAAAGTCCGTTATTATTAGAAAAGATAAAAAAGGAAAAGAGGAATGCTTATGCCAGCTCTGAAAAAAAATTATTAGAAAGATTAGATTATCAATGTGTGGGGGGAACCCTGACATTGAGATTTCACATTTGATTTATGATTCGAGAAAAGCGTGGAAAGACGATCTGTTTGTCTGCATCAAAGGTACGGCAGTGGACGGACACAAGTTTGTTGGGGAAGTGGCACAAAAAGGAGCCGCTGCGATCGTGGTGCGGGAGGATGTAGAAGCACCAGAAGGGGTAACGGTTATCAAAGTCGAAGATACCCGCTATGCCTTAGCACTTTTATCAGCAGCATATTTTGACCATCCGGCGGAGAAAATGCGTGTCATCGGTGTAACCGGAACTAAAGGAAAGACGACCACGACCTATATGGTAAAAATCCATTTTAGAGAGTGCAGCTATAAAGTCGGTCTGATCGGTACGATCGAGGCGATCATCGGGGATGAAGTCATTCCGGCAAGCAACACGACACCGGAGTCCTATATTATACAGGAGTATTTTCATAAAATGGTGGAAACAGGCTGTGACTGCTGTGTCATGGAGGTATCCTCTCAGGGACTGATGATGCATCGTACGGCGGGATTTGTATTTGAAATCGGAATATTCACGAATATTGAACCGGATCATATCGGACCAAACGAGCATGCATCCTTTGAAGAGTATCTTGCCTGCAAGTCCATGCTGTTCCGCCAGTGTCGTTTAGGAATCGTCAATAAAGATGATGCCCATGTGGAAGAGATTTTAAAAGGACATACCGCGAGGTGGAAACCTTTGATTTTCCAAAGATGCGGATATCCATGCAGTCAATACGAAATTAGTAAAAACGTCCGGGATATTTAGGGGTTGCCTATACTGTAGAGGGACTTTTAAATTTTGATGTAGAGATAGATGTTCCGGGAAAATTCAGTGTATACAATTCCCTGACAGCCATTGCGATCTGTCATCACTTTAATGTTTCCGTGGAGGATATGAAAAAGGCGCTTAAAGAGGCAAAGACGCGTGGCAGGATTGAGATGGTAAAAGTTTCCGATGAATTTACATTGATGATCGACTATGCACATAATGCGATGAGCCTTGAGAGCCTGTTAAGTACCTTAAAAGAATACGGACCGGAGCGTTTAGTCTGTGTCTTTGGATGCGGCGGCAACCGTTCTAAACTGCGTCGCTACGAGATGGGTGAGGTATCGGGAAGACTTGCAGACTTTACGATTATCACATCAGATAACCCACGATTTGAGGAACCACAGGCGATCATCGATGATATTAAAACAGGAATTGAGAAAACAGATGGAAAATACATTGAGATCATCGACAGAAAAGAAGCCATCCGCTATGCCATCGAGCATGGAAAACCGGGAGATGTCATAGTCCTTGCAGGAAAAGGGCATGAGGACTATCAGGAGATCAAAGGCGTGAAACATCCGATGGACGAAAGAGTTCTGATCGCAGAAGTCTTAAAAGAATTACATGGAGAATAAAAAGATGGCATTATATGCAGATATTATCATTGATATCTCATTAGAAAAATTAGATAGAACGTTTCAGTATCTGGTGCCGGAAGAATTAGAACAGGACATTGGGATCGGAATGCCCATCGAAGTGCCGTTTGGAAAAAGGAAGCAGAAGGATCACGGGTTATGTGGTAAATCTGACCACCGAACCTTCCTTTGATCCCTGCGAAAATTAAACCTATATTTAATATTAAGACGGATGGGATACCGATCGAGGCGGAGCTGATCTCTTTAGCGGCATGGATGCGCAAAAACTATGGCGGGACCATGAACCAGGCACTTAAGACCGTGCTTCCGATCAAGCGGAAAGAGAATGAAAAACAAAAGCAGACGATCGCCTTAGCATTAGAGCCGCGGGCGGCGAGAACTCTTTTTTAGAAAAAAAACCGTAAGAACAGTGTGGCAAGGGAACGGTTATTAGAAGCCCTGATCGAACAGGGAGAGCTGCCAAAAGAGATCATTACGAAAAAGCTCGGAGTCTCTACCGCAGTCATCCATGCCTTAGAAGAACAGGGGATCGTAAAGACCATTTCTAAGAGGGATTACCGGAATCCGGTGGCGCATCTCAAAAAGAGCGGAAATGTTACAGTCTTAAATGCTGCCCAGCAAAACGTAGTGGACACTGTCTGGGAACAGATGAAAAACCATCAGCCAAAAGACCTACCTTTTGCATGGTGTTACGGGAAGCGGTAAGACGGAAGTCTATATGGAACTGATCGCAAGAACGGTGGCGCAGGGGAAAACAGGCCATCGTTCTGATCCCGGAGATCGCCTTAACTTATCAGACAGTCATGCGGTTTTATAACCGTTTTGGCGAGCGGGTCTCGATCCTGAATTCAAGACTTTCTTTAGGGGAGCGTTTTTGACCAGTATCAGCGGGCAAAAAATGGAGAAATTGATGTCATGATCGGTCCGCGTTCGGCATTGTTCACACCGTTTTCAAATTTAGGCATTATGATAATAGATGAGGAACATGAGACTTCTTATAAAAGTGAGACCGTTCCAAGGTATCATGCCAGAGAAGTAGCGGCAAAGCGGGCAGAGTTGTGCGGTGCAACGTTAGTATTAGGTTCCGCAACGCCATCCTTAGAGAGTTATTATAAGGCAAAAAAAAGGCGAGTACACACTGTTAGAACTGACCGAGCGGGTACAGAACCGCCCACTTCCCGTATGTCATGTCATCGACTTAAGGGATGAATTAAAGAGGGAAACCGTTCCATCCTAAGTGTAAAATTACAGGAATTGATGGAAGAAAGGCTGCATAAAGGCGAACAGATGATGCTTTTTTAAACCGCAGGGGCTTAGCGGGATTTGTGTCCTGCCGTGCCTGTGGAAATGTCATCAAATGCCCGCATTGTGATGTTTCCTTAAGCCAGCATCAGGGCGGCAGACTCATCTGCCATTACTGCGGCTATGAAACAGAACAGCCAAAGGTCTGTCCGGTATGTGGTTCTAAATATATCGGTGGTTTTAAGGCGGGGACACAAAAGATCGAAGAGATCGTAAAAAACGTTTTTCCCGAGGCGAGAACGATCCGCATGGATATGGATACGACACGGACAAAAAGACGGATATGAGAAGATCTTATCTGCATTTTCAAACAGGGAGGCAGATATCCTGATAGGGACCCAGATGATCGTAAAAAGGACATGATTTTCCAAATGTGACCTTAGTAGGAGTCCTAGCGGCAGATATGTCACTCTATATCCATGACTATCATTCCGCAGAGCGTACATTCCAGCTTTTAACGCAGGCGGCGGGAAGAGCAGGCGGGGAAGTGAACCGGGCGAGGTGGTCATCCAGACTTATACACCGGAACACTACAGTATCGAGGCGGCAAAAGAACAGGATTACCGGATGTTCTATGAACAGGAGATCCGTTATCGTGACCTTTTGAATTATCCGCCGGTCTGGAATCTTTTTTAGTCATACTGATTTCTTCGAGAGAGGAAGAAAACGCTACAAAAGCGGCAGAGCAGATAGAAAAAAAGATCGCACAGATGCAACTAAAGACCGTGGCAGTCATTGGACCGACAGAGCCGGCAGTTGCAAAGATCAATGATATTTATCGCAAGGTCCTCTATCTAAAATGTGGAAATTATGATACATTAGTGGAGATAAAGGACAGCTTAGAACAATATTTAGAAAAAGAACCGTTTGGGAACGGATTGGCATACAGTTTGATTTCAATCCGGTACATGGGTTTTAGACAGGAGAAAGAGAGGGACATTATGGCACTTAGAACCATTCGTATTCAGGGAGATGAAGTATTAAATAAACGATGCAGAGAGGTAACGGAGATGACTCCGAGAATAGCAACGCTGATCGAGGACATGATAGAAACGATGGATCATGCAAACGGCGTAGGGACTTGCGGCATGCCAGGTCGGCATCTTAAAGCGTATCGTAGTCATTGATGTAGGAGACGGACCGATCGTATTGATCAATCCGGTTAGAGACAGAGGGCAGCCAGACCGGAGATGAGGGATGCTTAAGCCTTCCTGGAAAAAGCAGGAGTAGTCACCAGACCAAATTATGTCAAAGTGCGGGCATTAGATGAAAATATGGTAGAGCGTGAATTAGAAGGTACAGAGCTTCTTGCAAGAGCATTCTGCCATGAAATAGACCACTTAGACGGACATCTGTATACAGAGCTGGTAGAAGGTGATCTGTTTGATGTGCGTTATGAGGAAGAAGAGGAATAGACATGAGATTGATTTTTATGGGGAACACCGGATTTTGCGGTGGGGGGACATTAGAAGCGCTGATCGAGGCAGACATGAGGTAGCTCTGGTGGTCACACAGCCGGATAAACCGCGTGGAAGAAGTAAAAAACTGCAATATCCGCCGGTAAAAGAAGCAGCTCTTGCACATAATATAGAGGTATTCCAGCCAAAACGTGTGAGAGAAGCAGAAAGCATTGAATATCTGAAAAAATATCAGCCGGACTGTATTGTCGTTGTGGCATTTGGACAGATTCTGCCAAAAGAGATTTTAGAAATGCCAAAATACTGCTGTGTGAACGTTCATGCATCCCCTTGCTTCCGAAATACCGTGGAGCAGCACCGATCCAGTGGGCAGTCATCAATGGAGAAAAAGTCAGCGGCGTGACCACGATGCGTATGGATGAGGGACTCGATACCGGAGATATGATCTTAAAAGAAGAGGTGACACTTGCACCAGATGAAACCGGAGGAAGCCTGTTCGACCGTTTAGCCGAGGTTGGAGCTAAGTTAGCAGTTCAGACTTTACAGGCACTTGAAGATGGAACGGCAGAATTTACACCGCAGGATCACGAGAAAGCAACACAGGTAGGCATGATAAAGAAATCCTTCGGAGAGATGGACTTTACAAAGAGTGCCGTAGAATTAGAACGTCTGATCCGTGGACTGAATCCTTGGCCGGGAACTTATACCGAATATCAGGGAAAAACCTTAAAAATCTGGGGTGCGACAGTGGAAGATGGTGGTGATCCGTCAAAAAGGCGGGGCACAATCGTAAACGTCAAAAAGCACAGCTTTGGCATCCAGACAAAAAGATGGTATTTTAGTTCCGACCGAGATACAGTTAGAGGGCAAAAACGGATGACCGCAGAGGCATTCTTATGTGGTGTTTCGCTCGAAGAAGGAACTGTGCTTGGCACAAATGCCTAGAGAGTTTGCTTAAAAGACACTCATAAAAAACAGTATCAGAAAAAAAGCACAAAATATTAGAAACAGGAGGAATTCATATGTACTACTGGTGGGACCCAACTTACATTCTTGTAGTGATCGGAGCGATCATTTGTCTGATCGCATCTGCAAGAGTCAAAACCACTTATGCAAAATATTCAAAATACCGCAGTATGTCAGGACTGACCGGAGCACAGGCGGCGGAGCGGATCTTACACGATGCCGGCATCTATGATGCGTGTCGGACATATTTCAGGAAACCTGACAGACCATTACAATCCAAAGACCCAGGTGTTAAACCTCTCCGACAGTGTCTATGGAAGCACTTCTGTAGCAGCGATCGGTGTGGCAGCACATGAATGTGGTCATGCGATCCAGCATCAGACCGGATATTTTCCACTGACATTGCGTGGAAATTTAGTACCGGTGGCAAACTTTGGCTCCACTATGGCATGGCCGTTGATCATTATCGGACTGTTCTTTAACAGCAGTACCGGAAGTTTTTCTGATCCAGCTTGGAATCATTTTTCTTCTCTTTAGCAGTACTGTTTCAGTTAGTGACACTTCCGGTAGAGTTCAATGCGTCTAACCGTGCATTGCATATCTTAGGAACCACAAATATGCTTCAGGATGATGAATTGAAGTATACAAGACGGGTATTAAAGAGCAGCGGCACTGACCTATGTGGCGAGGGTGCGGCAGCAGCGATCCTGCAGCTACTTCGTCTGATCATCTTATTTGGAGGAAATGACCGTGACTGATAAGACAGACACGAGAGAGATTGTACTCGACATCCTTTTAGCAGTAACAAGGGATGGCGAGTACAGTCATATTGCGTTAAAAACACACTGGACAAATACCAGTATTTAGAAAAAAGAGAACGTGCCTTCCTTACAAAAGTAGTAGAGGGAACGTTAGAATACCAGATTCGGATAGATTATATCATCAATACATTTTCCAATACAAAAGTACATAAAATGAAACCGGTCATCCGCTGCATCCTAAGGAGTGCGGTCTATCAGATCTGCTTTTTAGATGGAGTGCCGGATTCTGCTGCCCGCAATGAGGCAGTGAAGTTGGCAAAAAACGTGGGTTCCATACATTAAAAGGTTTTGTCAACGGAGTGCTTAGAAATATCGCAAGAAATAAAGAGAACATCACCTATCCGGAGAAAGAAAAAAGAACCGGTCGCGTATCTTTCCGTTATCTACTCCCTTCCGGAGTGGTTAGTCCGTCAGTGGAAGGATGAATATGGAATGGAGCGTACCGAGCAGATGGCGGTGGCATTTTTTGACAGAGCAGCCGACCACGGTGCGGATCAATACTGAACGCATCACGAAACAAGAATTGATAGACCGGCTGCAAAGCGAAGGTGTCAGGGTATCGGAAGCTGTGCAGATGGAGGATGCCTTATTCCTGTCCGGTTATGATTATCTGAATAAGCTAAAGAGCTTTCAGGAAGGACTTTTTTTATGTACAGGACATCAGTTCCATGACAGCGGCAAAGGAAGCGAGGAGCAAAAAAGAGCGAGGATGTGGTCTTAGACCTCTGCGCCGCGCCGGGTGGTAAAAAGCATTTATGTGGCACAACAGATGCATGGAAAGGGACGTGTCATCGCAAGGGATCTGACACCACAGAAAGTCTTTTGATCGAAGAAAATATCAGAAGATGTCAGGTATCTAATATGCAGGCAGAGTGCGCGGATGCAAGGATTTTGATGCGGCATGGGAGAAAAAAGCAGATGTCGTGATCGCAGATCTGCCGTGTTCGGGACTTGGTGTGATAGGCAGAAAAAAAGATATCAAATATAAGATGACCGTAGAAAAAAGAGGCAGAGCTTGTGGCACTGCAAAGGGAAATCCTAAAAAAATGCAGTGCGTTATGTCAAACCGGGCGGAACACTTCTTTACAGTACCTGTACGATCCATAAAGCGGAAAATGAGGAAAATGTCAGGTGGCTGTCAGAGCAGTACCCGGAACTGGAAGTAGAACTGCAAAAAGCAGATTTTTCCAGGAGAAGAAGGAAATGACGGATTCTTTGTTGCAAGGATGAAAAAAAGGAAAGAAACATGAGTGAGATACAGAGTGAAAATCATAGAAAAACAGACATCAAATCCATGGATTTAGCAGAATTGAAAGCGTTTATGACATCCATTGGAGAAAAGCCGTTCCGGGCATCCCAGATCTATCAGTGGATGCATGTCCGCCATGTGAGCAGCTGGGATGAGATGACGAATTTATCAAAGGCACTTCGGGAAAAGTTAAAAGAGCAGTAGCAGACTGACGGTCTTAGAGCCGGTGACCATTCAGACATCGAAACTGGATGGAACCAAAAATATCTGTTCCGTCTGCCGGATGGAAATATGATAGAGAGCGTGCTGATGCGCTATAAACACGGCAATTCCGTCTGCATCTCCTCGCAGGCAGGCTGCCGTATGGGCTGCCGTTTCTGTGCGTCTACCTTAGACGGATTAGTCAGAGGACTGACTCCGGCAGAGATGTTAGAGCAGATTTACCGCGTAGGAGAAGACATCGGAGAGCGGATCTCCAATGTGGTTGTGATGGGAACGGGAGAACCGTTAGACAACTACGAAAACCCTGCTGCGTTTTATTACCATGCTGACCGATGAAAACGGCTTAAACATCAGCCAGAGAAATCTGACGGTATCCACCTGTGGCATTGTGCCGAAGATTAAGGAACTTGCCGAAGAAAAATTACAGATGACATTAGCACTTTCCCCCGCATGCTTCAAACCAGAAAAAGAGGCGGGAACTGATGCCGATCGCAAATAAGTATGACATCGAAGAAGTGATCGATGCCCCGCAAATATTATTTTTCAAAGACAGGCGGTGAGAGTGACCTTTGAGTACAGCTTAGTGGCGGGAGTCAATGATACAAAAGAGGATGCAGAGGAACTCAGCAGACTGATCCATGGAATGAACTGTCATGTGAATCTGATACCGGTCAACCCAATCAAAGAGCGGAATTATAAGCAGCCGGATCATACGGCAACAGAGAAATTCAAAATAGAACTTGAAAAAAATGCAATAAATGTTACTATTAGAAGGAAATGGGCAGAGACATAGATGGTGCCTGTGGACAATTGAGAAAGAGATATACAGAAGGGTAGGCGAAACAGGGAATGAAGACATTTTCGATATCAGACATCGGAAAGAGAAGAGAAATGAATCAGGATTATATGTATACATCGGAGAATGCCGTTGGAAATTTGCCGAACCTTTTTATTGTAGCAGATGGGATGGGCGGACACAAAGCCGGTGAGTATGCATCCAGATATACGGTAGAAAGTATCGTAGAGAGTATTGAAAAGGATGAGAGAACCGAACCGGTGGAGGTCATCGAGCATGCCATCTGTAAAGCAAATGAGGAACTGATAAAAAAAGCAGCCGGTGATGAGGCAATGTCCGGCATGGGGACTACGGTTGTTGTAGTGACAGTAATCGGGGAAAAGGCATGGGTTGCCAATGTTGGTGACAGCAGAATGTATGTTGTCGGCAAAGAGATCAAACAGGTGACCAGAGACCATTCCTTAGTAGAGGAAATGGTACGCATGGGCGAGATTGCAAAAGATGCAGCAAAAGATCATCCCGACAAGAATATCATTACAAGAGCTGTAGGAGCAGCAGACAAAGTAGTAGCGGATTTCTTTCAGGTGAATTTAGAACCCAGGATTACATATTGATCTGTACGGACGGATTGACAAACATGGTAGAGGACCAGGACATCGAAGCATCATCAACAGTCAGAGAGACGTTGCGGAGTGCGCGGAGAGATTAGTCCGGACAGCAAATGACAATGGGGGAAAAGGATAATATCACGGTGGTTGTTATAGAACCGTTTTAGACGAGGTGGAAAGAATGCTAACAGAAGGAATGTTTATAGATGATCGTTATGAGATCGTAGGAAAAATAGGTGCGGGCGGAATGTCGGATGTCTATAAGGCAAAAGACCATACATTAGGACGTTTCGTTGCGATTAAAGTATTAAAACAGGAATTTTCAGAGGATGTTAATTTTGTAACAAAGTTCCGTACTGAGGCGCAGTCAGCAGCGGGCTTAGAGCATCCGAATATTGTCAATATTTATGACGTAGGAAGTCAGGAGGGATGTACTACATTATCATGGAATATGTAGAAGGCATTACCTTAAAGACTTATATTGAGAAAAAAGGACAGCTTACTTTTTAAAGAGGCGATCAGTATTGCCATTCAGGTAGGCAGAGGAATTGAGGCTGCCCATAAGAAAAAAATATCATTCACAGGATATCAAACCGCAGAATATCATGATCTCCACAGAGGGAAAAGTCAAAGTCATGGACTTTGGTATTGCAAGAGCGGCAACATCAAATACCATTAATTCGGATGTGATGGGTTCTGTCCATTATTCTTCCCGGGCGGGCAAGAAACGGTTTGTGGATGGCAGAAGTGACATCTACTCCTTAGGAATCGTGATGTACGAAATGGTGACAGGACGTGTACCGTTTGACGGAGATACCACTGTAGCCGTGGCAATCCAGCATTGCGGGGAAGAAATGGTAGCACCGAGTGCTTATGCACCAAATCTTCCGGTCAGCTTAGAAAAGATTATTTTAAAGTGTACACAGAAGAATGCAGACAGAAGATATCAGACCATGGGCGATCTGTTATTGGATTTAAAGAAATCCCTGATCAATCCGGATGAAGATTTTGTGACATTGGTAGATCCGAATGTCGGCGGCGAGACAAGAAAATATAATGATGAAGATTTAGAGCGCATCAAAAAAGAAGCAGAAAGCGTTTATTATGATCCGCGTGAAGAAGCGGAAGAGGATGAGGACGACGAAGAAGAGGAAGAATCCGAAGGCGAACTCAATCCGAAGATGGAAAAGGCTATGTCCATTGCAGGGATCGTTGCGAGGTGTGATCATTGTCGGAATTGTCATCTGGCTGATCTTAAGTGTCAGTGGGATCGTAAAATTTGGTTCCTCCGGTAAAAAAGGATGATACAAAAAGAGGCGACAAAAACAGAGAAAGACAGCGAACAGGTCGAGATGATCGATGTCACCGGAATGACCTATGAGGAAGCAAAAAAGCATTAAATAAAATTGATCTAGGCATCAAAGACGGCGGCACACAGGCTTCCGAAAAATATGATGCAGGAGAGATCATCTCGCAGAGTGAAGACAAAGGAGATATGATCAAGAAAAAATACAACCATTGTCGTTGTGATGAGCAGTGGCGTGGGTGAAGTTTCCGTTCCGGATGTCAAGGGACTCGATGAAACATCCGCCATTAATAAACTGCAGGATAACGGATTTAAGTATTCAAGGGATTACGCAAACAGTGATACGGTAGCAAGCGGTCAGGTCATCTCCCAGACACCGGATGCGGGTGCCAAGGCAAAGAAGGGTGACAGTATCAGTATTGTTGTATCTCAGGGAAAAGCACCGGTCGTAGTTCCAAATGTGGTTGGAAAATCGGAGACAGATGCCAGAAACGAACTCTCAGGAGCAGGACTGACGGTAACAAGTGTTACCAAAGAGAACAGTGATACCGTTGCGGCAGGAAATGTCATCAGTCAGAGTATCGCAGATGGAAAATATGTCGATGCGGGAAGCAATATCAGCCTGGTCATCAGTGACGGACCAAAGATCACTTATTATAAGTTCAGTGCCAAGATTACGGCACCGGCAGATAATGACAGTGTGGTAGGTGCAAGTATTGTATTAAAGGACTCTAATGGAGCAGTGTTAGAGCAGTGGAACAGTATTGCGATCGAATCCTTCCCATACTCGATCCAGAAAACAGATATCGCAGAAATGTCTTCCGGAAAACTTGAGATTACCTGGTCACTTTCTGACGGAACAGAGCAGAAACAGGTACAGGACGTTACATTTAACAAGCAGTAAGGAAAGATATGCAGGGAAAGATAGTAAAAGGAATTTCCGGGTTCTACTACATTCATGTAGTAGGAGCCGGAATTTATGAATGTAAAGCAAAAGGTAGTTTTCGCAATCAGAAAATTAAACCATTAGTCGGAGATAACGTGGAAATTGCTATTTTAGATGAAAATGAGAAAAAGGAAATATCGAAAAAATCCTACCAAGGGAAAAACGAACTGATCCGGCCGGCAGTTGCCAATATTGACGGAGCATTGGTGGTCTTTGCGGCGGCAAAGCCAAAGCCGAACTTCCATCTGTTAGACCGTTTTTAGTGATGATGGAATATCAGCATATTCCGGCAGTGCTTTGCTTTAATAAGACAGATCTAGTGGATGAAGAAAACGAAAGAGACTGCAGGACATCTATGCCGCAGCCGGATATCCGATCTGTTTTATCAGTGCGAAAGAGCAGATCGGTATAGAAACTGTCAAAGAGCAGATAGAGGGAAAGACCTTTGCCTTAGCCGGTCCGTCCGGTGTCGGAAAATCCTCGCTTACGAATGTGTTGCAGTCAGAGATCCGGATGGAGACCGGAGAGATCAGTATGAAGATCGAAAGAGGAAAGCATACGACGAGACATTCACAGGTCATACCGCTTTCGAAAAACACCTATCTGATGGACACGCCGGGATTCAGTTCCATGTATATGCCGGGATTTGAAAAAGAGGATTTAAAAGAGTGCTATCCTGAATTTGTGGCATTAGAAGAACAATGCCGTTTTACGGGATGCAGTCACATCCATGAGCCGGACTGTGCCGTAAAGGAAGCACTGTCAGAAGGAAAGATCAGTACAGAGCGGTATGAGAACTACTGTACCCTATATGAAGAAATAAACGAAAAAGTATTAGGAGGAACTTAATTATGAAATGTCTGTCACCGTCTATATTATCTGCTGATTTTGCCAATTTAGGCGAGCAGATCCGAGTGATTGATGAAGCAGGAGCGGATTATGTGCATATTGATGTTATGGATGGCTGTTTTGTCCCAAACATCTCCTTTGCATTTCCGGTGCTCAAAGCGATCCGTCCGCTGACGGAGAGAATTTTTGATGTGCATCTGATGATCGAGGAACCGATTCGTTATATTGACGAATTTGCGGCAGCAGGAGCGGATATCATTACCGTTCATGCAGAAGCGTGTAAACATTTAGACCGCACCATTGAAGTGATCAAAGAGCATGATATTTTAGCAGAGTAGCATTGAATCCGGCAACGCCGTTAGAAGCGGTCGAGTATATCTGCCGAAAGTGGATATGGTATTGCTGATGACAGTCAATCCGGATTTGGCGGACAGTCCTACATTTCCTATTGTACGGAAAAAGTCCGTAAGTTAAAGGAGATGATCGAGCGTCAGGGACTAAAAAAACCGACATTCAGGTGGACGGAGGAATCAATCTGGACAATGTGGAAATGGTGATGGATGCGAGGAGCGAATATCATTGTGGCAGGAAGTGCAGTGTTCAAAGGTGATTGCGCAGAATGTGCAAGGATTTTTTAACTCTGATGAAATAAGAGTGGATGGTGAAATGGTACAGAAAACAAAAAAAGATATTGGTAATATCAGGCGGTGCCATAGAGGCATCTTTTTTATGTTAAAAATATAGAAGAACAACAATTTCGTTATATTATTGCTGCGGACTCCGGCATGGAGTTTTTATATAAGTACGGAAAAACCGGACATGATCGTGGGCGATTTTGATTCCGTAGACCCGGCTGTATTGAGGCGTATCGAAAATGGACGGCATTCATTACGTCCGGAAAAAAGACGATACGGATACCGAGTCAGCAGTGCAGACTGCGGCAGAGCTTAGGGCAGAAGAGATTCATATTGTAGGAGGGAACCGGAAGCGTAAAGGTTAGACCATATGCTTGCAAATGTCTATCTGCTGGGATTGCTGGTGGAAGAGGGAATTTCGGCTTATCTTGTAGATGCACATAACCGGGTACAGGTCATAGATCAAAGAACCGTGATCAAAGAGAAACACAGTATGGAAAATATGTCTCACTGCTTCCGTTTATGGGAGCTGTGGAAGCTGCATTACATTAAAGGGAATGAAATATCCATTAGAGGATTATACGTTAGATCACTGCCATTCGATCGGGATCAGTAATGAGATCACAGGAGAACAGGCAGAGATTGAATTTCGAACAGGCAGATTAGTAGTAATCGAATCTAAGGATTAGGAATAGTTTTACAGGAGAAGGAGCGAGGATATAACAGAAAGAGGTGGGAGAGTCTGTGAATTTGCAAATGGTAGTAACATATATC